>Ga0310121_10001144_pt1 | contig 27899 bp, 24 predicted proteins | sample CB27_Tmax_986_MG_FD_203504 | JGI IMG/M metagenome (GOLD analysis project Ga0310121, IMG submission 203504) | Marine microbial communities from Western Arctic Ocean, Canada - CB27_Tmax_986 | ecosystem: Environmental > Aquatic > Marine > Oceanic | place: Canada: Western Arctic Ocean | collected... | reverse complement strand
ATCGCCCTGCCTCTTCTACGCTGAAAGCGTCATTGCCAACGCGTTTCGAATCGGCAATAACCCCTTCGGGGTAGCGCATTTTCTGGAACGACCTTGACCCAGGGTAGCTCGCTTCGCTCCGCATCGCCAACCCTGGGCTACCCGCAATAATGCGGTTGGCGTAAGGACGTGCTCCCAGGAACTTATAACTGCATTCCAATTTCACTTCAGTGTCAGCTTAGACAATCGCCTCAGATACGCCCGATCCATTTCTCGATCAATGGGTTACGCCCTTGTTCCATCCAGAGTAGGGAAATGAAGTTTCAGCTTAGTGTCCCCATCGGGGATGGTGAAACCCCTCGCCTTCAGGCGAAGAGAAGGTCCCCGAAGTCCCGCAGGGACGGTAGGGTCATCTTCGAGTGAAGTTGAAAGTGCTAGAGTTGGTCTCTGACGTGGCTTCGGTCTCCAGGCCGAAGTGTTGCGGTCGAGTCGAGCTCGACCAACGGCGGCCTGGAGACCACCGCCACGACGAAGGTCAGCAGAGATGAGTCGAATTCGATTCGACATCCGATCGAACCCCTCGGCTTGGAGCCGAGGGTAGGCCTTAGTGCCCCCCCAGCAGTGCTGCCCCATTCGAGAAAGAAACTTTCGGCTACTGGGGATTTGTGCGTCACTGCGTGGGGAAGAGTTGCCCGGCTCTCTCCTCGGAACCTGGGCTCATTTTGCTAACGGCTCGATTGCTAACGGGTCGAGCCGTTCGCGGCTCTGTCGGACTTGGCTGCGTAACGCTGGTAGTTCACCCGTTGGAGCACCTTCGGAGGACAGGAGACGTGCGACGCATTCTTGAAGTTTCAGTTTAGTCTATCCCATTCAGGAAAACCTGTCCTGGTCGGCTCGCAGTAACATGGCGAGAAATCCTGCGGCAGTCCTCACGAGCGAACTCTTGAGTTCAGCCACAGTGGCGTTCGTCACAGAGCGCCCACTGCTGAAGCCTTTTCGGATAACTCTTCGGTTGTCACCCTCTGTTTGACAACCAGGACCTGGATCGGTGCCTCACGCAACAGCGTCTCGGCCGTGCTCCCCATCAGCAGCCGTTGCAGCCCCCTTCGCCCGTGGGTTCCGACGACAACCATGTCGGCGTTCACCTGCCTGGCGAAATCTGCAATCGAGATAGCAGGACCACCGATAAGGACCTCCTTTTCGATTCGCACATCAGCCTCCCAGTTTTCTGGGACTAGCGCTTCCAGTTTCCGCTTTGAGTCTTCGCGCCACTCTGGCAGCGGCGGCTGGACCACTCCGATCATCGGGTCGACTCCGGTGGGCAGTTCCAGCACATGCAGGAGATAGAGAGGTGCACGGCTTTCCATGGCGAGACTCAAAGCGGTTTCGACAGCAACCATCGAGGCCTCTGAAAAATCGGCTGCAGCAACTTAGTCGTCTCTCTTGGAGCTTTATGCTTAATCGTATGACGAAGTGGGTTGTATGACCCGATGCGTTTTTTTAGGTCAGATACGGGAAATATTCTGATCTGTTGGATTTTGGTTCTCAACCCCTGAGGTGACCGTTGTGGGAAGAGCTTCGCAGCGGATCTGTTTGAAGGGGGCTGAAACTTGCATGATGGGTTCATAGGAGGGTGCTCAACCGGCCGGAATATCGAGATCTCGATATGGGAAGCTATGCCAGGTAGATGGAAGAGTTCGCCTGGCTCAGAACTTATGGCGAGCTGCACGAGTGTTAAGGTATAGAAGAGCGCTGGATAGATGTTGAAGGAGGGCGCCGTGAGAACAGGGACAGGAAAGTTTTCGTAGTGGCTGTGACCGCAGAATCCGCACCCCCTGATTGTCGCGGACCAAGGTCCTTCCGCGACACTTTCTACGACTTTGTGCCCGTAGCTGGAACCCTCCCCTCCCTTCGCCGCAGTAAAAGCCTCGGACAGGTCGTCCTATGCTGTTTTTTTACTCTTCTCGTGCAAAGTTGATCCCAGCGTCGAAGAAGGAGCCGGCGCCTACCGATTGGCGACGTTCTCTGCCAATGTCACCGTCCCCCTGGGCCATCGCTGCATGGGAGTTCTGCCCACTAAGTCCCAGCGCATCGTGGATCCACTCAAGGCCCATGGATTCGTCCTATTAGGTGCTGGAGCGCCAATAGTGCTCACCTCGGTCGACTGGTGCGAAATCCGAAACCAGTCCTACGACGAGTGGAGAGTCGTTCTGGGCCAGGCAGCCGGTACCACGCCAGAACGTGTCCTGGTTACCTCGCTGCACCAGCAAGACGCCCCCGTCGTGGACAGCAAAGCGGAGCGACTGTTGGAAGAAATCGGCTTGGCAGGTGAGCTCTACGACCGGGATTTTCACGCCCGCTCCCTGCAGCACGTCAGGCACGCTTTAGCTGCTAGCTTGGCAGGAGCCGTGCCGGTGAGCCATCTGGGTATGGGACAAGACCGGGTGAAGAAGGTGGCGTCCAATTGCCGGGTCGTTTTACCCGATGCCCGGAGCCGTTTCGGCCGGGGCAGCCGCAGCGGGGGAGACCGATTCCTACGGGAGGCGCCGGAGGGCCTCATCGACCCCTTCCTGAAGACCCTTTCATTCTGGAATGGGGAAACACCGGTTCGGGCTCTTCATGCCTATGCGACGCATCCCATGAGCCACTACGGCAAAGGCCAGGTTTTCTGGGACTTTGTGGGAATGGCGCGAGAGCGGCGCCGCCGGGACGACGATTCGATCCATCAGATCTACGTCAGCGGCTGCAGCGGCGACGTTACCGCAGGCAAGTACAATGATAGATCTCTGGAAAAGCGCCCCGTCTTGGCCGACCGACTCTATAGGTCCATGGTGGAAGCGTGGAAGAACACGAGACGCTTGCCGCTGGGAAGGATCGCTTTCCGCAGTGCTAAATTGGAGTTGGAGTTTCATCCTGACCTCGACCTGACGGCGACGGGCCTGGAGTCAGCCGTGAAGGACCTGGAACGTTCGGTGGAAGATCGGATCCTGGCGGGCATGGGGCTCTCCAGCCGGAAGCGGGTAGCTGCGCGACGGGCTATCGACCTGCCAGTCATCGACTTCGGCCCAGCCCAAGTGGTGTTGTTTCCCGGAGAGAGTTTCGTGGGCTATCAGCTCATGGCCCAGGAAATGCGTTCCGACTTGTTTGTCCTCTCTATTGGATACGGCGAATGCTGGCCCGGCTATATCCCCACCGAGGATGCCTTCTGGGATGCCTTCGAGGACAAGTGGCTATGGGCTGCCCCGGGCTCCGAGGCACGGATTCGGACCGTCCTTCAGCGAGTCCTCCTTCCCGGACGCATGCCCTGAGTGCGGATATCACTGGGTCCGGGCCAGGATTTCCTGGAAGACCGGGCGGTCCAGAATCGAGCTTTCGCTGCTGACGTCCGCCGTCCCCCAGTGGGTGGCGTAGCCACGGCGCCAGCGCTTGGAGTGGTTACGATGTGAGGTGTGCAGAGTCTGGCAGTGATGAATTACCACACCGCCCTTCTTCGCGGGAGCGACCGACTCCCGGCTCAGATCGATGAGCTCGGGGGCGGGCGCTTTGTTGTAAGGCTTGTCGGGCAGCGTCTCATGAGGAAGGATGCCCTGCCGGTGGGAGCCGTCAATGCAGCGCAGGCAGCCGTTTTCCTCGTCCACATCGTCCAGAGCGATCCAGGCGGTGAGCACGTCATCCGCCGGCTAGCATAGAAAGTAGGCGTTGTCTTGGTGATAGGGCTTGGCGGAGCTGAACTCCGGAGGTTTCATCAAGATCTGATTCTCCAGCAAGATCGGCTCTTTGCCCAGGACTGCGCGTAAGATCTCGATCAGCCGCTCATCCAGGACGAACCGCCGGAACTCCTCGCGTTTGAGGAACGGAGTATCGATCTTACGAGGTGCTACGCGACCATCTGCCGAGTGGTCCGCAGCGTATCCGGCGTAGGCCGTCTCCGGGTTTGCCTTTGATAGGTCGTCGCTCACCCCGGTGCCTCCTCGAAGCTCTGCTGAGGTGACCTGAAGCGCCGGCTGGGCAATTGTTTCGGTTTCTTCAGAGCCAAATACGGATTCGGCAACGACCCATCCCTTGCTCCAGTAGCGATCGATCTGTTGTTTGTTTAGCAAGTCTCTTCACCTCCGTATCAGACGAACCCGATAGTGTCCGCTAGGGTCCTGCAGTTGATCCGCTTGATAATACCTGGGACTGATTGCTACCTCTGATTAGAGCACTCCGACAGACGAGTTTCGCCGCTGATGTGACGCTGTAGTCGAACCAGGTCATGTACACCTACGCTTCCGTCCTGATCGACGTCTGCTGCGGCTAGGTGAACTCCCAGCAGTTCGAGTTTGCCCGTGAGTTGATTGACTATGGTGACCATGTCCGATACGTCTCGCCTTCCGTCTTCGTTCACGTCACCGGGACAAGTGAACGGATAGGCTGCAGACCACAGCTCGTACTGAAACTCTGAAAAGGTCGAGTTCGGTGGAATATCCGGGGTTGAAGGAAAGGTAGCGGGAGTGAAAACCGACTCTGATCGGGAAACAATCGAGAGAAACAGGTGCCCATCCTGGGTGAGGTCTGCCACCTGCGACAGCAAGTCGATATCAATCTCACGCCATCTTCGAGAGGGCTCTCCGGGACGGCCGGGAATTGGGCCACGAAGATGCCATTCACGTAGATATCGGCTCGCTACCCCCCCAGCCCGGCATCCAACCGGCGCCTCAGCCTCCAGGATCTGGCCTCGGGGTGCGCTCGTAGAACAAACTGTGCTCTGCCCAGGGGGCGATAGATGCCGCTCGCCTCAAAACCGACCGGCGGCTCGCCTTCGTAGAATCCGTTGAGCGTCTGAAGGTAATGCGGGCCGATTACTTCATATCCGTGTTTGCTTCGAGATTCCAGATCACCTAGATCCAATACGTCGGTCCGGACCAGGCGGGGCTGGGGGAGCAGGTAGTAGAAGGCGACGGTCCGAGCCCGCATCGAGACGTTACTGGTCGGTCCCGCCTGGACACACCCGCGAACAAGCTACTTGCAAAGGATATGGCATCGGTGAGCATGAGACGGTAGGCTGAGGTCAGGTCCTCGCCAGTAGCAGTTCCCACCTGATAGGGAGAGCCGTGAAGAGGCAAGAGAAACGACCCCTGGTCGAAGTAGAAACCTTCATTGTAGAAGTCTTCTACTCCCGTGCCGTAGATAGAGGGATAAGGTGAGTCATCAATGAAAACTCATTCGTCTCCTTCCAGGTAGCCGCGGCTGGCATTGCCAACCGAACCCAGCTCCACGAATAACCCTACCCATTTCCCTTGTCCGTATAGATTGAGAAGCAGGACGTCGTCCCCGACGTCCGTCGCCTCGGAATGACGCAATTGAGCCCCGAAAAGACCGCTGCCGGAGAATGGCTGCCTTCCGGCGAGCCGGATGCTGAAGAAGGCTTCAATAGGCGGACTCTCGGCCTGATCCAGCCTTCTCAGGCTGACTGCTGCGTTCTCAAAAAAAGGCATCGGAAAGTACGAATACAAAAAATCATCAGCGTCGACGCCGATCAGAAGCGAGCGGCTCGGACTGAGTCCTCGGCGGCCGGCTGCAAAGAAATCGCTCAACAGCATGCGAACACGCTGCTGTCCATCAAAGTTGAGCACCAACTCGGTCTCCGTCCAAGCTTCGGGCGACAGTTTCAAGCGGAAGGCGGTGATTGAATCGGATCCCTCCAAGCTGGTTAGTGCTACAAGCTCGCCCGGGACTAGAGAGATCTGGCCCGTGAGGAGAGGGGGGGCGAAGTCTTTCCGTTGGAGTCGATCGGCCACGGGTCCCCGTCCGCAGATAGCAGAGAAGCCCAATCTCCAAAGTCTTCTGCCCCCGTGAACGTATTGATGTTGCTGGCCTCTGCGAGACGGTGGAAGGAGAATTGGTACCAGAGCTTCTTCGAGTCCGCACCCACCAGAGCCACACGGCATCCGCGGCGATAGGGGATGGGTACATAACTGTAGTTGTCGCCGCTCGAAAACGGTTGATTTTCCACCAACGGCGGTAGGAACGGCGGAGTGGAGCCGTCGAAGAGATCGGGGAGGGGTGCATCGATGATGGGGATGGGATTGCCGTCGAGATACACCCGAATGATCACTGCCGGGTCCAATCTTTTACTCCGACCCAAATCGCCCGTTACCATCCAGATACGAGTGGTGGCACCGGCTCCCGGCTCCTCGAAGATCACGCCCTCCCCGTTTTCCTTTCGAAGGTAACGCTTGTCTCCGGCTGAATGGCGATCGAAGCGGCAGCCGGAGAGACAGTGGCTGCTCCTTAACAGGACCTGACTAGCGTCTTCCAGAACAGGGAGACGGTGCAGGTCGCTCCAGATTTCCCAGGGAGGAGGAAGGGGTGAAGCAGCGGTTCCTGCCTCGATCGATGCCGATCTGGCCGAGAGGCAGGACAGAAACAACGCGATCGTCGCCGATGATGTGCTGCAATCTGCCGCCTCAACGGCGTGTGACCCAGATCGCCGATGACCATGCCATCATCCCGTCTTCTTGAATCACGCGGACGTAGTAATAGCTGGTCCCATGATGCGAGTTCTGGTCGACGTAGGTGACTTCCGCCTGCGTCCGGTGGGGGCTGGTAGAGAAGGCAAAGGTGTTGTCCTTGACGATGTCAATCTGTCGGATAGGACTAGTTCCCAAGGCTTTGATCTCCAGCTTTGGAGGAGCCGAAACGCTGGTCTCCCCGCCCATGAAGGTGTCCCCGATACGAAAGTCGATGACCATGTTATCGGTGGAAGCCAGGGTGCGCCTCTGCTGCAGGCCTTCGAAAATCCCATCACGGGTAAATTCGCTCGCCCAGACCCCGGCATAGGACATGTGTGTAGACTCGTGATCGGAGCTGGCTATGACCCCGATCCGATGTCCTCGGCCCAGGGCATCCCAGAGGAAATAGGGTCCCTCGATGCGGTTGTCCAAGTGGCCCCGGCTCTCGTCGGGGGTGGCGTTGGGGTATTCGTAGGAGCGCCGGTAGCCCTGGTACATCTCCACTACTGGCTGGCTGATGGGGTCGTGCCACTTCCAACTGACTCGTGGTCCCAACGGGCTGTGGGGAATGGAGATCCCGTCCGTCAGCTTCAGCCGTTCCCAGAGTCCCAGCGGGATGTTCTCTGAGAGGATTCCCATATCCCCCGGAATCAGCTCTCCCCTGCGCTCGGGCCAGATCAGGTTTCGGTGTCCTCCGGGATCTTCCATGCTGCGCTCGTAGCCGTAGAGTGAGACGAAGCGGCCCGGGAAAAGGTACATGTCGGCTACCTTCTGGGTTCTCCACCAGCCATATTCGTCGAGTGCGTCGAGCTTGCCCTCCTTGAGCTCGCCCTTGGCGGTCATGTTGTAGGTCTGGTTATGGTCGGTGGTGGCCATGAAATCGAGCTCTGCGGCATCCAGAGCGTAGCGGTACTGGCCGGAGATTGAGGGATCGGTCTTACCGTGTCCCACGATGTCGGTGTGCCGGTGCAGGTCCCCGTAGTAGAGACGGTAGGTTTTTCCTCCTACGCGAGTCTCGTAGTTCTTGTTTGGAGTCGGTCGATACCCGGTTTCGGGGTGTGGAGGATCCGTCCTTTGGAGGTCCGGCGGACCTGCCGCCTCGGGCCCCGCGCTAAGCCTGGCTGACTTCAGATCCCATTCGCCCATGAGGCGATTGCCTGCTCCTCGATAGTCGGTTGCGTAGGCAACCCAGATGCTGCCGTCGGGCAGTGCGACAGCTGGAGATTCCTGCGTCAGACGCCCGTCGCTGAAAGGAATCTGGAGGGGTTCAGACCACCCTTTCCCGTCGTATCGGACGGCGTACAGATTCCACACTTCGTCCGGGTAGGTGCGACTCAGCCATTGGCGGAAAACGATCCACAGATTCCCCGATTGGTCGACAACCAGGCGGGGTTGCTCCTGGAAATTCAAAGGCAGGCTCAAAAACGTCGACTGCAGGTCCTGGCGGACTCGATGCCAACTGCCCTCTTTCCAGCAGCGGAGCCTGATCTTCCGGTCGGTGTGCAGGCGGGTACCCTCGTTACTGCTTTCCTTGGCGGTGTCCTTTCCCCAGTTGGGACCCGACTCTTCCCACGCGATCCAGAGCCGGTCCTGCTGGTCGAAGGCGACGGAGGCATTGGCTTCGTACAGACGGGTGGTGCGCACAGGCTGCAGCGGGCCCAACTGTCCCTGGCCATCGATGCGCCGGGAATAGATGTCATAGTCCCCGTTGCGGTAGCTATCCCAGGCGATCGCGACACTGCCTGAGGAATCTACCGCCAGGGTGGGATGCCAGTCAGTTCCAGCGTGGCTGCTGACCCGGATTTCCGGGCCGATCTGAGGAAGACGGGAGAGATCCCGGGCATAGATGTCCGAATTTTGATTCCTGAGTCCCTGCCACGCTACCCAGGCCTGACCCTTCGAGTTGACGGCAGCTACTGGATTGATGTCGTTGCCGGGATCACTGCTGAGGCGCTCGGGATCGCCCTCGGAGGGGAGCAGGCGACGAGCCCACAGATCGAAGTGCTCCTCTGCCAGAAGCGTGTATAGCAACCATAGTTCCTCGCCCTTGGGTAGCAGCACGGCCGATCCGTAGATGTCTTGAGGGCCAGTTCCGCTGATCTGAATGGGTTCTTCCCAGCCCTTGCTGCCGAGCAGGCTGTAGAAGAGAGTGTCCCGGCCTTCCTGGTAGGCGATCCAGGCTGAGTAGAGTTGGCCTTCCGACCCCGAAGCCAGGGTTGGATAGTCCTCTTGCGAAGCCCTTTGGGAGAGGGGCAGGGCGATGACGGACCGCTCCACCGAGGCCCTTCCGCCCAGAAAGAACACGGGTCCCTCTGAGGGGATTTCCTGCAGTGGGACCTGAAAGTCTCCCTGCACCGTGTTGACATCCAGACGAGCATCCCGAGGAGCTTCGATCTGAAGCCAGACCCCGATGGGTCGGGTTTGACTGAATCCGTATGGAGCCCTGCCCCTGCCCTTTGAAGTCCAGGAGGTATCGAGCTGTGGTCTCTTGCTGCGCACCCTCCAGGCGATCTTGAGCTCCTGCACCTCCTCCGAGGCCTCCTCGTCGAAGTTCCAACCCTGGATCTTGAGAAAGTTTCCCCGATTGAGGTGCGCTACCCCGTTCCAGTCTCGAGGTTCGGGATCGTTGAGTCCCAGCGTCAGTTTCAGAACGATGGGTTGCTGGGAAGGATCGAACGGCGCCCCCTTGGTTGGAGGCGAGGCCTCAGTGCTACCCGATGGCGGCAGTCCCTGAAAGGACAGCCAGATGAGGGCCGCCAGCCCTACCACGCTGAACTGCAAGAACTTCTTGCTCATGGTCGCTCCCAGCGAATATTTCTGGTGCAGGAAGACTAAAAAGAAACTCCGTCTGGTCACGAATTGTACTCTGGGTGAGAGTCCGGATCAATGACGGCGAGTGGATCCAATGGTAATCTGGCGCTGCTTCAACCATAATCGTCGGATAGTTTCCCAGGAGTCGCCTGATGAGTACCAAGCCTACTGGCGTGCCCAGTGTCGACAATCTCTTCCGTCTCGATGGCCAGGTCGCGGTAATTGCTGGAGGGGGCAACGGAATCGGCCGAATGACCTCTCATGTGCTGGCGCAATCGGGCGCCCAGGTAGTCGTGATTGATCTCGAGGCTGGGGCCGCGGACGAGGTAGTGCAAGAGATCATCGGTGCTGGAGGTAGGGCGGTGGCCCGCCATCTGGATGTGACCGACGAAGCTGCGGTGGTTGCGGCCTTTGGCACCGTGGCTGCCGAACAGGGACGGCTGGATGTCTTGGTCAATTGCGCCGGCGGAGGGAAACAGGTGCCGGCGGTGGAGATGGGACTGGACGACTGGAACGAAATCGTGACACGTAACCTAACCAGTACCTTCCTGTGCTGCCGAGAAGCGGGAAAGCAAATGCTGAAGCAGGGAAGCGGAAGCATCATCAACATCTCTTCAATTTTGGGTCACAGCGGCGGTGGTATTCATCCCAATCCGGCCTATCATGCGGCCAAGGGCGCCGTGATCAGCTACACGAGGGCGTTGGCCGCGGAGTGGGGTCCTCAGGGGGTGAGAGTCAACGACATCGCTCCGACCTATGTCAATACCCGCCTGGCAGCAGACGTGCTCAACGATCCCAGGCTGCGTGCCACCATTGAGAGCCTCACACCATTGGGCCGGGTCGCAGAGGTTGCGGACCTGGCCGGAGCCATGCTTTATCTGGCAAGCCCCGCCTCTGCGATGGTCACCGGTCACAGTCTGAGAGTGGACGGCGGCTATCTAGCTCGGTGAAACAGATTAGCGCCGCCCCCGGCTCCACCGGATCGTACATGAAAGAAACTGGTGCCCCCAGGACAGGCATTGCCGATTCATGGAAGCCTGAAGCGCAAGCGAGGGGTTGGGGAACGCCCGAATCCCCCCGACTTGGCTGCTTGCCGCGCCTCAGGCCCCTTCGTCCCCCCATTGCGCTGCCCTCCAACCCCTCGCTCGCGCTTCCGGCTTCCTCACGTATCGCATTATTGGGCGACCTGGAGGTGCGAGTCCCGAATGAAGTTTCAGCTTAGTCCTGCCCCCGCTGCGCTGCCCCATTCGAAAAAGAAACTTCGGTCGAGGATAGGCGATATCGCGCGTCACTGCGCGGGGAAGAGTTGTCCAGCTCTCTCCTCGGAACTTGGCCTCATGTTGCTAACGGGTCGAGTCGTTCGCGGCTCTGACGGACTCGGCTTTGTCATACTGGTAGTTCACCCTCAGGTCGTGACAGGACTCTGGGGAGTCTAGTCTTGCTGAAGTAGGTTGATGCTGCCGGCCAACAGGTCCCGTTCGACGCGCTGTCCGGGGGCAGAGACGTGGGACGTGCAGACGTGCGACGAATTCTTGAAGTTTCAGCTTAGCTTGCGTACTTCCCAGGTGCTGCGAAAAGGTCTCGAAGCTCTTGCAGGAACTTCCCAGCTGGGACGCCATCGAGGGCACGGTGATCGAAGACCAGGCAGAGATGAGCAGTGGAGCGGACTGCGAGCTCGTTGCCAATGACAAGGGGACGTGGCTGGATTGTACCCACACCCAGGATCCCCACTTGCGGGGGGCTGATAATCGGTGTGAAGAGGTCGATTCCGGTGCTCCCCAGGTTGGTGATGGTGAAAGTCGCATCGGCAACGTCATCCAACTGCAGCCTATTGTCCCGAGCCCTTTCGGTGAGTCGCAGACTCTCTTCGGCGATCTGACCCAGGTCCTTTTCGGCGGCGTTGCGTATCACGGGAACCACCAGGCCCTCGTCGAGGTTCACCGCTACGCCGACGTTGATCTTGTCGTGCAGATTCACGATCCCGTCGACCAGGGTAGCGTTGAGTCTTGGATGGCGTGTCAGTGCCACTGCCACAGCCCAGGTGATCAGGTGGTTGAGGGAGACTCGCTGTTGGTATCGCTCCTGCCACTCCTCCAGCATCGACTCGCGGAAATCGACGGTGGCGCTCATATCCACTTCCATCGTCAGAGTCACCTGCGGAATGGTGTTCCAGCTCTGCAGCATGCGCTCGGCGACTCGGCCCCGGATACCCGTCAGGGGAATATCTGCCTCAGAGGGAGTGGTGGATCCAGTTGCCGAGGAAGCGCCAAGAATATCTTCCTTGGTGATTCGCCCCCGGGGGCCCGTACCTGTCACCGTAGCTGGATCGACGCCGAGCTCTGCGGCTAGTTTTCGTGCGACCGGTGAAATCTTGAGTCGTTCCCCTGAACTGCGGGCACCTCGCGATCGGTCGATAGGGGGAGGTACAGGCTCTGGCCTCAACGCTGTCGGAGCTTCCGTTTCGGTTGCCAACAGCCGCTCGATTTCGGTCTCGTCGACGGCTTCCCCGGGTGTTGCCAGGAGTGCCAGCGTCGCGCCGATCGGACGTTCCTCGTCTGCTGCTGCCAGGACCCTGAGCAGCACTCCATCCAGCGGCGCTTCCACTTCGGTGGTGACCTTGTCCGTCTCAACGACGAGCAGGGGTTCTCCCTTCGCAAGCGGGTCTCCTTCCTGTTTCAGCCACTCGATGATCCTGCCTTTTTCCATCGTGTGTCCCAAGCTGGGCATCCCGAATTTAACGGCCATGATGCGATCTCAGTTTCCTTGTGATTCTCTTGCGCTATTGCCGGACCCGGACAGCGTGCCCTATAGACCTAATTCACGAACAGCAGCGATCAGATTCTCCGGCTTGGGCAGCACCAGTTTTTCTAGTTCTGGGCTGAAGGGCATCGGAACATTAGCTGCTGCCACACGCTTTACCGGTGCATCGAGGGCGTCGAAGCATTCCTCGGCGATCAAAGAGGCGAGCTCCGCACCGGACCCGCCTCGTTTGACCTCTTCGTCGGTGACGATCACCCGGTTGGTTTTCTCTACTGAGGTAAAGATCGTTTCCTTGTCGAGTGGTACCAGTGTGCGGGGATCTACGATTTCGACCTCAATTCCCTCCTCGGCAAGGCTGTCAGCCGCTTCCAGAGCCTTCCCTACCATGGGACCGGAGGCGATGATGGTCACGTCGCTCCCCTCGCGTTTGATGTCTGCCTGACCGAAGGGGATGACGTACTCCTCTTCCGGAACTTCCCCCTCTTGCGAGTAGATACGTTTGTACTCGATAAACATCACCGGATCGCGCCCGCGCAAGGCTGACTTCATGAGACCCTTGGCGTCATAGGGTGTCGACGGTACTGCGACCTGCAGACCAGGGACGTGCATGAACCAGGCCTCGAGGCTTTGCGAATGCTGGGCCGCGATCAGGCGTGCCGAGCCGGAAGGGAGTCGGAGCACGACCGGAACATCGGTCTGACCGCCGAACATGTAACGCACCTTTGCCATCTGGTTGACGACTTCATCCATGGCACAGGTAACGAAGTCGACGTACATCATTTCGGCCACCGGACGCATTCCGCAGAGTGCGGCTCCCAAGGCTGTCCCGACGATTGCAGCCTCTGAAATCGGCGTCTGACGAATGCGGTCGGGAAAGCGCTCAGCGATTCCCCGGGTCACGGCGTAGGGTCCCCCGTGAGCAATGACGTCTTCGCCCAGGACGAAGATGGTCTCGTCCCTGGCCATCTCCTCATGCAGCGCGTCGCGAATCGCTTCATTCATCCTCATTCTTGGCATCATTCACCTCTCGGTTACCAGCTCCGCAAACCGCGGCCTGTCAAGTGATCTCGTACGAGTAGACGTCCCTATAGAGCTCCTCAGGGCCGGGGTAGGGACTCTCCTCGGCGAAGGTCACCGCTTCTTGAATGTCTTCGGCCACCTGTTGTTGGATTGCTTTGGATTCTTCCGCTGTCAGAATCCCGTGTTGCTTCAGATGATTCTCCAGGGAGGCGATTGGGTCGCGGCCCTCCGACCAATTGGAGATCTCTTCGCGGGTACGATACTGCTGAGGATCACCGAAGTTGTGACCGTGAAACCGATACGTCTTGCACTCCAGGAGGGTGGGTCCTTCTCCCTGTCGGGCCCTCTCTATGGCCTCTCCAGCGGCTTCGTAGACGGCCAGCACGTCCATGCCATCGACCTGGAACCCAGGAATGCCGTAGGAAGACGACATTGAGGCGACATCGGTGACCAACGTGATGTCCTCCTGCGCGGTCCATTGCGCGTACTGGTTGTTCTCACAAACGTAGACAACCGGGAGCCTCCAAACCGCCCCGAGATTGATATTCTCGTGGAAGGGGCCGCGGTTGACGGCGCCATCACCGAAGAAGCAGACTGCCACCTGTCCGATGGCGCGCATCTGAGCCGCGAGTCCGGCTCCAGTGGCCAAGCCGAAACCACCTGCCACGATGCCGTTGGCTCCTAGCATTCCCACGGCGAAATCGGCGATGTGCATCGAGCCGCCCTTGCCCTTGCAATAGCCGGTGATGCGGCCAAACAGTTCGGCCATCATGCGCTTGGTATCGGCGCCTTTGGAGATGCAGTGGCCATGACCGCGGTGAGTGCTGGTGATGTAGTCCTCGTCGCTGAGGTGAGAGCACACACCCACGCCCACCGCTTCCTGACCGATATAGGTGTGCAAGGCACCCATAACCTTTCCTTGGCTCGATTGGTACTCCGCCTGCTCTTCAAACAGGCGAATACGCCACATGCGGCGGTACATATCCAACAGGAGTTCTGCTGATGGAGATTCGACTGGCATCACTTCATCCTCCTCACAAGGGGATCCAGTTTAAGTCAATGACGTGTCCTGTGCTTGCGGAAGCGAGGTTCCAATGCCGAATTCTACTGGAAACACTGTGGGATTTCAGCTTGCTCGAGGGCAGACTGGTTCCGGTTCGGCAATATAGGACCCTTCTAGACTGGCATGTGTCGGTCTCTTCGCGGTATAAGCGTCCCTGGCCGCAAGTTTGCTTTCTGCAAGAGGTGCTGGACCCACTTCCCGCTAGTCTTCCTCACCGGTGGCGCTGTTCTAATCCTGGAGATCCTGGGTACCCGGATCATTGCGCCGTTCTTCAGGTCGACCATCTACGTCTGGTCCTCTCTGATCACGGTCACGCTGGCGTCCCTGGCTGGAGGATACGCTGATCGGAGGGGTGTTCGCCGATCGACCCCGTCCACTCCCCACCCTGGGCTCAGTCCTGGCCCTGTCTTCGCTGTGGCTCTTTCTCCTGCCGGCCTTCACCAAGTGGATCCTATCGGCCTCGGTGAACTTCGGAGTACAGGGGGGGGCCCTTCTCGGGGCTACTATCCTTTCCGGACCGTCCCTCTTTCTACTGGGCTGTGTGGGCCCGCTGTGTATCCGTTTGCGGACAAAGCAGCTCGAACATCGGGGAGAGAAGTAGGAGCCATCACGGCTATTTCCACCGCGGGTAGTGTTTGTGGAGCCCTCCTGACCGGTTTCTATCTGATTCCCAAGGTCTCCACCGGGAAGCTCTTGGCTGGCTTGCCGGTCGTACTGTGCGTGTTGGCGGTAGGATGCCTGCGTCGAGCACGAGCCGAGGCAGGGATGGGAGTACTGCTTCTGGCTGCGCTGGTGGCGGGCGGGATTGGTTGGACGTCGTCGTCTGATCCCGGCGATCTTTCCGGTAGCCTGCGTGCGAGGGAACATACGTTCTACGGAGACGTGAAGGTCGTCGACTGTGCTAGTCTCAAGAAACGCTCACTGTTCATTGACGGCATCATGAATACCGCAGTCGAATTGGGAAGCCTCGAGAGCGTCTCGGACTACATTCTTGCCTTAGAGTTGCTGCCGATTCTGCGTCCCTCCGCGCGGCGGGCCCTGTTGGTCGGGCTGGGAGGTGGGACCCTGGTCAAGCGTTATCAGGAGCACTACGGAATTTCTACGGATGTTGTGGAGATTGATCCGGTTATCGAACGCATCGCCCGGCGCTGGCTTGGATTTCAACCCAGCGGCAAGGTGGAAATCATGGATGGACGCAGCTATCTGGAGACTGGCGATGAACCTTACGATTTGATCGTTCTCGATGCCTTCAATGGCGACCAGCATCCCTATCATTTGTTCTCACTGGAGGCGTTCGAGGCTGCTGCCCGTCGTCTGGGCTCGGATGGCGTGCTTGCCCTCAACATCATCGGCTACGCCCACGGTCCAGAGGGTAAGCTGCGGCGCTCGATCGAGCGGACACTGGGCCAGGTATTTCCACACCTGCAGGTGCTGGTGGCGAACCGGGGACCCGAATCTAGGGAGACCTTCGCGAACCTGATCTTCGTGGCGTCACGTCAACCCCTGGAGTTCCGCCGGAATGTGGCCAAGACTCGTCCGGAGCTGGCTGCCTACTTCGAAGAGGTCAAAGGAAACTACCTGGCCCCCAGTAATCCCGAACTGGACGGTGTTCTTCTCACCGATGACTACAATTCCATCGAATTCCTGAGTGCTCCGGCATTTTTTGCCATTTGGAAAAGGATCTCCGAGAACATTCAGGAGGTGGTTGCCCACGGTCTGTAGTGGGCAATTGTCGTTGCGGATTTTGGAGATCCGGTAGAATAAACGAGGTCGAGCGCGTGCGGAATCGGTTCCATTTTGGATCAGATAGTCGGAGGTCTAATGAAATATCCCGAGAGGCTACTGTTGACCTGGATTCTCGCCCTCGTCGCCTTGATGTTCGTATCGAACGAGGCTCTCGCCGAGCATTGGCAGTGGAAGCAACTTAGTGCCCGGACGAGGTTGGGCCTACTCCCCCCGCCCGGGCATTTTGGACAGCGATTTACGACCCCGTCGGGAATCGAGTCATTGTCTTCGGGGGACGTTCTGGCAGTACCTTTCTGAATGATCTATGGACCTTCGACCTCGATACGAAGAGCTGGGTTGAGCTTGTCGCTCAGGGGACGCCACCGACTCCCAGACGGGGGCACAACGGCATCTACGACCCCATGGGGCAGCGGAATGGTCAGCTGAGCAGGTCAGGGTGATGGCAGCGACAGCTTCTTCAGCGACGTCTGGGCTCTGAATCTGGATTCCAACCAGTGGCAGGACGTGAGCCCGGTTGCCTCGCCTCCGGGTCGATACGGTTCCGTCTCAGTTTTCGATCCGGTTGGCAACCGCTTGTGTCGTTCGGCGGCTTCGGTGATCAAGGGCGTTTCGAGGATGTCCAGGCCTGTGATCTTCAGACCCAGACTTGGCAAGATCTTGTGCCTGAAGGCGGGCCGGTCAGACGCTGTCTTCTCACCGCGGCCTTCGATCCGGCTGCACGTAGGATGATTATCTTCGGCGGTCAGAGTAACGTGCAATCCCGTCACAACGATTTGTGGGTCTTTGACTTCGCTACCAACTCCTGGACCGAGGCTCCCGCAGATGCACCTCCATCGGGCCACTTCTTTACTGCCAGTTTCGTCGACAGCGGCGAGTTTTTCATCGTCTTTGGCGGCAGCACGTCCTCAGGCAACAGCAACGAGACCTGGAGCTACGATTTTCGGGGTGGGCAGTGGACCCGGTTGGAGATCTCTAATCCCCCTTCAGCTCGCAGTGGCATGGCTGGGACCCTCGTCGGAGAAGACAGACTGATCATCTTCAGTGGAAGTGGCGCCTGATCCCTCGATGACGTTTGGGAGCTGAGCAGGCCCAACCAGTGGCACCTCTGGTTCGCGCAGTTCGGAAATGGGAAGGGTTCTTCGTCGGCGATCGTCCTGACCAGTACGTCGACAACCGAGCAGACCGAGGGCAAGGTCGATTTTTCTGATGGAGTTGGACAGGGACTGTTGGCAGGAATAGTGGAGGATTCGCAGCCAGCGGCGTCCACAGCTGTGCTGCCCACGGGAGTGACTGACCATGTCGAATTCTCTAATCCCCCCCTCGGATCGATCACTATTTTGACCGATGGGGAAGGAGACCTTGTTGTGGGCTCAGCGCGGGTCACTGCGACTGCAGACCTGGGGGGCGTGATCCGTTTCAGTATTCCGGACATCGGAATCGCAGGAGTGGGAGCAAGCCAACCCTTGAGCGGCTTCATTGCGCCGGTTCGTCGAAAATTGGGAGGGATAAATACTGGCGTCGCGATCCGTAACACCGGGGACCAGTCGGTGGCCCTTGATCTGAAGCTGCGGACCCAGGAAGGTGTCGAGGTGGCTGCTGCGTCCATTGATGAGTTGTTTCCGGGTGCCAACACCGATGATTTTGTGGGTACTCTGGTAGTTCAGGCCAGCGTCGGAGAGATCGTGGCGACCGTGTTGGAGTTGGGTGACGAGCCGGGACAGTTTACGACGCTGCCCGTGACTCCGCTGGAGTGAAGATGGCCTTTCTCGGTCTATTGGAGCCTGAAGCGCGAGCGAGGGGTTGGTTGAGCCTCAGCTTATTACACTAGGTTCCGCCCCCAGGATGCGTTGGCCCCATTCGAGAACGAAACCGGTTTCAGGAGGCATCACCTACACCGAAGGTGTTATTGCGTGTAGCCCAGGGTTGGCGATGCGGAGCGAAGCGAGCTACCCTGGGTTTAAGTCGCCCTGCCTCTTCTACGCTGAAAGTGTTATTGCCAACGCGTTTCCGGTCGGCAATAACCCCTGCGGGGTAGCGCATTGTTTTGAACGACCTTGACCCAGGGTAGCTCGCTTCGCATCGCCAACCCTGGGCTACACGCAATAACGCCGTTGGCGTAAAGGCGCGCTTCCAGGAACCTGTAACTGCATTCCAAATTTCACTTAAACCTCAGCTTAACGGATCGGATTTCGATCCCAAGGAAGAATCATCGTCGGCTGATTGACGTGCCGCTTCATCTCAAGTTTGAGGCGGGTACCGCAGCCTGGCATCAGCCGTAGAGCCACGGTGGGAGCGTCGATTTCAATCCGTTGGCCGTGTAGCTTGAGGGAAATGAACTGATGCTCGGCGTATCCCCCGGCTTGCAGGATCAGGTCCCGTTTCAGCAGCTGGTTGGTGTTGACCAGATAGAGATCGACGCTTTGATCCGTCATCGACTCCACCAGCGCTGCTACGTCTTGAGGGATTCCGGCGCGCCGTTCCATCGGGTCGAAGTATCGTAGTCGGCAAAATAGGACCGATCCCTGGTGCGCGGGATGGAGGCCGCCCAGCATCAAATGGATAAGCGAGCTGACGCTGGCCGGATTGAAGGCCATTGGGTCGTCCGCAAGCCGCGTATCAGGGGTGGTTGTATCCTGGCGCATGGCCTCGACACGAGAGCGAATCCTGGTGAAGTCGGTTCTTAGTGACTGCTCGGGGTACTCCGGATTGTGTCCAGCCAGATACTTGCGCCAGGCGTTGTCGCGCGAGACCTGGCTGTTGTCCCGATAGCCGGAGAGGCTTGTCTGATTCAAGGGCAGCTTCGAGGTCCGAGTCAGGTCACTCGGATTCATCGACAAGTAGTAGATGTTCATTGCGTTGTAGTCGTATTTTTCAGGTAGGAACGCGTACCAGCCGTCGTCGCCGTACATGCGGGGGTACATCTTCTTTCCGTCGATCATCTTGCCCTGAGCGTTGATGGCATCGATCTGTCGGCGCCAGGGCTCCAGGTATTTATCGTCCCCCGTGAGCAGGTAGGCATTCATGAAGCCAGTGAAGCCCTGGTGCACCGTGATGCGATGAGCCATGGTCCCATCCTGGGGCACCACGACCGTAAACCCCCATCCGTAGACGCCTCCGTACCACTTACCCTCTGTCTCGCCGCCGATTGTCCCGTCCAGTCCAATGTTGCTGGGAATGATGTAGTCATTTTCGATCATGCGCTCCCGCCAGGCGTCGACGTATTCGAGCAGCCAGTTCTTGTACTTTGCCTCTCCGGTGAGCATGAAGGCATTCAGGGCCAGAGAAGTCGCCAACAGATTCTGAGGATGGTCTCCAACAATGTCGTTGTAGTCCTTGAAGTGCGCTACCATCTGCTCGTAGCTTTCTTCCCCATGTCCCAGTTTGAAGCGTCCCTTGACAACGATTGGGTCACCGGCCCAGTCCAGGCCAGTGGCCTTGCGCAGCAGGGGACCTCGACTTCCGTTGAACATGCTGCGAATGATTCTGTGTTTGGGATCGTAGTTGGGAGCCTGCGGGTCCTCGTTCATATAGAAGCCGGCAAAGCGCCGGACACGCCTCTGGAAATCCGGGTTGCGCGGATCGGACAACCCCTGCAGGTTGAAGACGGTTAGACCTTCGCCGTTGTGGAGCCAGTCGAACATGACCGGGAATTCCTTGTAGTACATACCGTCTCGTGCGAATGGGACCTGGGTCGTCTTGGCCTCGGTGTACTGTACAAGGTGGCCCTCCCAAGCTTTCTTGTACATCTCTAAGACCTCGTCGGAGGCGCCCAGCGCATGCAGGATAGGCCAGTCGTTGCAGTTCTCGATGGCATCGTCCGGCCCGTCGTCACCACCCCAGCGTTCCACGCACAACAGATGGCCTCTTGCATCGAAGTACTTGGCAAAGAATTCCTTGCAAGCCTCGGTGTTGGCACGCAGCAGCTCGCGCTCCAGCAGCGCCCAACTGGGTGGAGCCAGGGGGCTGTCAACGGTTATGGCGATCCCCCCGAGGGCCAGGGACGAAGAGTGGCCCATGCTGGCAGCGATGAGAATGAAGCTGAAAAGAACCGACTGTTTCATGTCACACCCTCCCTTGGGATTACGTTGAGGAGGCCCCTCCGTTTGCCGGGATAATTTTTCCGATGTCTGTGGTCAGAGCCCACGCGATCCCGGCTGCGAAAGCCAGATTTCCACCCAGGATCAATATCGGAGCCGCGATCCCGAATCCTACCGAAGTTCGGAAGGCCCTGGCAGCCAGGGGCAATGAAAAGGCAACCGAAGCGACTGTGAAGGTCAAGCCAACCAAGCCAAAGACTGGACGTATGACAGATAGGAGCAGTGACAAGAGACCCAGGCCGAGTAGAGCGAGCTGAAGTCTCCGCTTCCTCGGTGTACTGCTGTCAGAAATCGACTTCTGCGGAAACCTGCGGTAGAGCAATGGTGCGTATCTGGCGTAGCGAAACTTCCTCTTTATATATCGCCATAGGGTCTGAGGATGCTGGTGCTGAACCTCAGCCTCCGGCACGAACACCATGAGAATCCTTCGATGTGCCAGCCGGAAGGACAGATCAAGGTCCTCGAGCCGTCCAAAGAGCGAGTCAAAAGGGTTTTGTAGGAGCAGGTCTTTAGAGAGAGCACAGGTCCCAGTGTTGATGAAATCGATTGTCTCTTGCGCCTGCATCCTGGAATAGCGATCTTCGAGTTCCAGTTGAATCAGACGTGCGGCCCATTCCTTCTGCTGGGACACATATTTCCCTACGGCGACGTTGGCCGAGCCTTGGAGGAGTGGCCGTGTCAGTTGGTAGACCCAGTCGGGGCTGGGGACGCAATCGGCGTCGAGGAACAGTACGATGCGACCCCTGGCTTCGATCACACCCCGGTTGCGAGCGGCCGCGGCACCCTGGCGTCCCTGACTTACGACGCGAGCCCCAGAGCGGCGAGCCACTTCTAGACTCCCGTCGATGGATCCGTCGTCCACAACGATGACTTCGATCTCTTCCCGATTGCGCTGCTGCTCGAGTCCTTTGAGGCAGTGGGCCAAAGAGTCGGATAGATCCCGGACGGGTACCACTACCGAAAACTCGGGAATCTGCTTGTGATTGGGGACCTTGGGGCTTGGGCCCTTGTCTCCTGACCTAAGGGGTCTGTCAAAAATAACTTCACATTCTGGCATCTCATCTTCACACCATCTTCGGCCGCTCCTCAATCGCAAAATCCTCAACGTAGGCCCGGCTACGCCTACGGTTTCGCTCAATCGTTCGCGGCCAAATCTGGCGCAAATCTGAGCGCCAACTCTGCGAAGTTATTCTTGACAGAGCCCTAGGTTCCACAGCACTTCTTGTACTTCTTCCCTGAGCCGCAGGGGCAGGGGTCATTCCGTCCCACCTTGGGCAGAGCTCGGACCATCGGTTTAACGGCCGCTGCGCTTCGATTGTCCATCCGCTGGTGACGCGGCGCGACTGCTTGATCTTCCGGGCCAGAATAGGTCATGGGCTGCTGCCGGCGGGAGCGGGCTCCCAGTTGTTCTCGCCCATCATCTTCGGTGATCGGACGCAGCAGGTAGAGCATTCGGACCATCTCTTCTGTCGAGCGGTTCCAGAGTTCTTCGAAGAGTTCAAAGGATTCGCGTTTGTACTCAACCAGTGGGTCCCGCTGTCCGTAGCCCCGAAGACCGATCCCTTCCTTGAGGTGATCCAGGGCTAGTAGATGGTCTTTCCACTGCTGGTCGATGATCTGGAGCATCAGGATGCGCTCGTACCAACGCGCGGTCTCCGTGCCAATGTCCTGCTCTTTCTGTTCATACTTCGTCCGGACGGTGTCGAGCAGTCTCTCTTCAAGGTCGGGCCGCGATAGGTCATCCACATCGGCCGGGAGTTCGACCCCAAAGACCCGCTTCAGATTCACTTTCAGATTTTCCGGTTTCCAATCGCTTGGATCCACTTCCGGGCTGGCATAACTGTCCAAAAACTCCTGGACCAGCTCCGAGGCCAGATTCAGGACGTACTCCTTTTGGTCTTTGCCTTCCAGCAGCTCTTTTCGGAAGCGATAGATTTCCTCACGCTGCTTGTTCATGACGTCGTCGTACTCAAGCAGGTGTTTCCGGATCTCGAAGTTCCTTGCTTCCACCTGTTTCTGGGCTCTTTCGATCTGCTTGGTGATCAGCCTGGATTCGATGGGGACGCCTTCTTCCATACCCAGCGACTGCATCATCCCGGAAATCCGCTCCGATCCGAAGATTCTCAGCAGATCATCTTCCAGCGAAAGGTAGAATCGGCTGGATCCCGGGTCGCCCTGGCGTCCGGCACGACCTCTGAGCTGATTGTCGATTCGGCGAGCTTCGTGGCGCTCGGTTCCGATAATGTGAAGCCCTCCCAGCTCAACAACCTCTTCATGCTCCTTTTCCCAGTCAGGAGTCCGTTTCGCCAGCTCCTTTTCGAACTCCTCCGGGTCTTCCTCCCAACTCATTCCTTGTTTGCGCAGCTGCGCTTTGGCATCAAAATCTGGATTTCCGCCCAGGATGATGTCGGTGCCGCGGCCGGCCATGTTGGTGGCGATGGTAACCGCGCCCTTTCTGCCTGCCTGAGCGACGATCTCGGCCTCTTTTTCATGGTATTTGGCGTTGAGCACTACGTGCTTAACGGCCTTGCGTTTGAGCAGGCTGCCCAGACGCTCGGATTTATCGATTGAAGTTGTTCCCACCAGAACCGGACGGCCGATCTCACTGAGCTCCTTGATCTCTTCCACCGTTGCTATAAATTTTTCCCGCTCGGTTCGATAGATCACATCGGAGTACTCATCACGGACGAGGGTCTTGTTGGTGGGAATGACCGAGACCTGGAGCTTGTAGATCTTGTCGAACTCGGCGGCCTCGGTCTCGGCTGTACCCGTCATCCCGGCCAGCTTTTCGTACATTCGGAAGTAGTTCTGGAAGGTGATGGTGGCGAGGGTCTGATTCTCGCGCTCGATCTTCACCCCCTCCTTCGCCTCCAGAGCCTGATGTAAGCCCTCTGAGTATCTTCGCCCTGGCATCAGGCGACCGGTGAACTCATCCACGATGACGACCTGACCCTCTCTCACGACGTAGTCCACGTCCCGCTTGAACAGGGTATGGGCCTTGAGCGCCTGGTGGATGTGATGGACTAGGTCCATATTCCGCGGGTCGTAGATATTCTCCACGCCTAGAAAGCCTTCTGACTTCTCGATGCCGGGCTCTTGCAGCACTACTGTCCGGGCCTTCTCATCAACCTTGAAGTCTTCCTCACGCACCAGGCGGGGGATAAGCTTATCAATCTTGTAGTACTTGTCGGTGGACTCTTCGGAAGGACCACTGATAATCAAAGGTGTGCGGGCTTCATCGATCAGGATGGAGTCGACCTCGTCCACGATGGCGTAGTAGTGCTTGCGCTGCACACAGTCCTCGCCCGAGTATTTCATGTTGTCGCGCAGGTAGTCGAAGCCATACTCGTTGTTGGTTCCGTAGGTGATTTCTGCCTGGTAGGCAGCCCTGCGATCCTCGTCGGAAATATCGTGTTGAACTACTCCGACGGTCAAGCCCAGATAGCGGTAGAGCGGACCCATCCACTCGGCATCACGGCGAGCTAGGTAGTCGTTCACGGTGACGAGATGTACTCCTAGCCCCGTCAATGCGTTGAGGTAAACAGGCAGGGTAGCTACTAAGGTTTTCCCTTCACCTGTCTTCATTTCTGCGATCTGGCCCTGGTGGAGCACGACGCCTCCAACGAGCTGCACGTCGTAATGACGCATCCGGAGAACGCGCTTGGAGCCTTCGCGCACGAGTGCGAAGGCCTCAGGCAAGATATCATTGAGTTCCTCGCCCTCTCCCAGGCGCGATTTGAATTCTGGGGTCTTGGCCTTCAGGGACTCATCACTCTGACCCGAAAACTGGTTCTCAAACTCGTTGATGCGACGGACAAGAGGCTCGATGCGCTTGAGTTCCCGGTCATTCTGGGAGCCGATGAACTTGGCCAGAAGGATGTTCAACATATCCCTCTCATTGTAGCATGGCGCCTAGATACGCTGGATGAACGCGGTTCAGCGGTGGGGTCGGGGATCTGGGGGGGTCTAAATTTCAAGAGACAAGATACAAACAAATTCCAAGCAACAAATCTTAGACGGGTTCTAGACCGTCGGAGTCTGTAAGACTGGTAGACGCCCGGAATTCTGGCGTGTCTGCTCTTAGATTTGGAGCTTGGTTGTTGGAATTTGTTTGTATCTTGTCTCTTGTATCTTGGTGCTTGCTTTTAGCATCGCTATAATCCTTCCATGAAGATACTCGAAGCTTTGACGTTTGATGACGTGTTGCTCATCCCGGCCCGGAGTGAAGTATTGCCGGCGGCGACCGAGCTTCAAACCAAGTTCTCCAAGAACATACCACTCAACATTCCCCTCATTTCTGCCGCCATGGATACGGTGACAGAGGCTCCCCTTGCCATCGCTATTGCACGCCAGGGTGGTATTGGCGTCATCCACCGCAACTTGTCGATCGAAGCTGAGGTGGAAGAGGTGGATAAGGTCAAGCGCTCCGAGTCGGGGATGATTGTTGACCCGGTAACAGCTCGTCCCGATGACCGTATCCGGGATGTGATCGACGGGATGCAAAAGTACAGAATCTCGGGTGTGCCAGTTACCAACCGACGGGGGAAGCTCCTGGGTATCCTGACCAACCGCGATCTCCGCTTCGAGACCAACCTCGATTCGAAGGTTTCCGACCTCATGACTTCCGAGAATCTGGTCACCGTGGAAGAGGGGATTTCCCTAGAAGAGGCCAAGAAACGCCTTCACGAGCATCGGATCGAGAAACTCCTGGTGGTTGACGAGGACTATCGTCTCAAGGGTCTCATTACCGTCAAAGACATCATGAAAATGATTACCTATCCGGACGCGGCCAAAGACAGCCTCGGTCGTCTCAGGGTCGCCGCCGCGGTAGGCTCCACTGGCGATTTTTCCGAGAGGGCCTGTGCGCTCGAGCAGGCAGGCGCCGATGTGATCGTGGTAGACACGGCTCATGCGCACAGTAAACGTGTTTTGGAGGCGGTTTCGAAACTCAGAAAGAAGCTTAAAGGGGCAGACCTGGTAGCTGGAAATATCGCGACGGGTGAAGCGGCTCGAGAGCTGCAGGATGCCGGCGCAGATGCGGTGAAAGTCGGGATGGGCCCGGGAAGCATCTGCACGACGCGCGTCGTGACGGGCGCGGGAATGCCTCAGATTACGGCAATTACACAAGTTGCCGAAGTAGCGCGGGAGATTGGACTTACCGTCATTGCGGATGGAGGTATCAAGTACTCGGGCGATATCACCAAGGCCATTGCCGCCGGCGCAGACTGTGTCATGATCGGAAATCTCTTCGCCGGAACCGACGAATCACCTGGTGAGCTCGTGTTCTACCAGAACCGCAGTTACAAGACCTACCGAGGGATGGGATCGATCGGGGCTCTGGGTGGCAGCACTGCAGACCGATACGGACACGATCCGGATCATCCCGACAGAAAGGTCGTGCCCGAAGGGATCGAGGGGCGAGTGCCCCACAAAGGGAGTGTGAACAGATTGATTCCCATGCTGTTGGGAGGGCTGCGGGCAGGCATGGGCTACTGCGGTGTCCGAAACATAGCGGAATTGCAGTCAAACACGCGGTTTTTGCGAGTCAGTCACATGGCACTTCGGGAGTCCCATGTCCACGATGTCGTCGTTACCCGGGAGGCTCCCAACTACCAGGTCGAGCTCTAGGGACGCGACCACGTGTGCAGTCGTCGGGCGCTGTGGCAGTGAAACGTGGCTTCGGTCTCCAGGCCGAAGTCTTCCATTTTCGAGCCTCTTGGCTCGAAGCACGGCGGCCTGGAGACCGCCGCCACGCCCGAGTCCAAGAGTGACAAAATCTACTGATCTTTCCAACTAAATCGCACACCGTCACCGCCAAGGCTATAATCTAGTTCAATGCACAAACTTCTCGTCTTCTTCCTTTTCACCGCTACCCTCTGGGCTCAGGATGGAGCCTCCAGAGTCAACGATGTCCTGGTCAAGCTGAAGACACCCAAACAGGGATCTAAACTTGAGATCTTCGTGCTGGAGGAGACCGACCTAAATGAGTTTGCGGAGGCCGCCATTCAGAGCAAGAAACGCTTGGGGGTGCAGAAGGTAGAGCTCAATCTGCAGGGGGCGGGACGCTTTCAGGGGACGGCCCTTATCAACATGGACGATGTGGAGTTGACGGGTTTCACGGCTCGCGCCTTCAAGAGTCTCTTGAGCGGAACCCAGACCTTGATAGCAGTGGGTAAGATCACCACCACGAAGGGACAGGGGACCTGTGCCTTGGAGAGTGCTCGCGTCAATGACATCCCGATCCCTGCATGGCTAGCCAATTCAGTGATCGGCTATCTGAGCAGCCGCCAGCCGCCCCACGTGGACGTCAGTGAGCCGTTCGAACTGCCCTATCAGGTTCAGGAGGTCAGCGTGACCCGGGACCGGATAGTGCTTATCCGTTGACGCCCGTCTTGCCGGCTAACCCCGGCTAACCCACCTTCGCCAAGGTCGGCGGCGCGATCGTTTTTCCCACCGCAGTTGCGATCAATCGGAGCCCATCCATCAACTCTGTGAACTGATTCAGGTTCAAGGACTGTGCTCCGTCGCAGAGGGCCTGGTCAGGATCATGATGGACCTCGATCAATAATCCGTTGGCGCCAGCTGCTACCGCTGCTCGGGTCAATGGAGCCACTCGGCTACGGATGGCGACCGCGTGACTGGGGTCTACGATGATAGGGAGGTGGCTGAGCTTCTGCACCACCGGGATCGCGGAAATGTCCAGGGTGTTGCGAGTCTCGGTTTCAAAGGTGCGGATGCCCCGCTCGCACAGTATCACCCGATGGTTGCCTCCAGCCATGATGTACTCTGCCGCCAGGAGTAAATCCTCGACGGTAGCGCTCATGCCGCGTTTTAGCAGTACCGGTATGTCGGTTTTCCCCACGTCCCGCAGGAGTGGGTAGTTCTGCATGTTTCGGGCCCCAATCTGAATGACGTCGATGTACTTTTCAGCCAGTGGGATCTGACTCGACTCCATCACCTCAGAGACGACCAGGAGCTGGTTTCTGTCGGCAGCCTTCCGGATCATCTTGAGACCCTCTTCCGCATGCCCCTGGAAAGAGTAGGGGGAAGTTCGGGGCTTAAAGGCCCCGCCCCGCATCAGCTTGACTCCGGTTCCCCGGACATGCTCGGCGATTATTTCGCACTGCTCGGGACTTTCAATCGTGCAAGGCCCCGCGATCACGACGACCTCGTCGCCTCCGATTTCCACTTCTCCGACCTTAAAGGTGCTTCCTTCAGGACGAAAGGCCCGAGAGGCGAGCTTATAGGGTTGGGAGATGCGATGGACCCTGTGGACTCCTCGCAGGATTTCGTAGTTTCGGGTGTCGACGATCTTCGCACCCACCGCTCCTAGAACCGTGTGTTCGACTCCGGTAGACCGGTGCACGTCAAAACCCTCGGAGACCAGTCTCTTGATCACGGCCTCGATGTCTTGGTCGCTAGCTTCGGGTTTCATGACGATGACCATTATTCTTCGCTCCTTTCAGATCTATTGGCTTGCCCCTTTACGGCTTCATGATTGTTCGACTCTCGCTCTGCTCGTCGGGACTCGTCGATAATCCGCTCGAAGAGGCGTCTGATGGCCTCCCTGCTCAAGGGGCCTTGAGTCAAGGATTGGACGTGTTCAATAACCTGCTGCTCCCGTTCCGGATCATAGATCTCCACGTCCAGACGCTGCTTGATTTTCCCAATCTCGATTGCACATCGGCCCCGCTCGTTTAGCAGTTCCACCAGCTTTAGATTGATCTCGTCTATCTTCTTCCGCCAGTGGTCTATATCGGTCATGTTGAGTTGTCCATCAATCCAGACTCTTCCGTAATTGCCTACTAGCCCCAAAATAAGCGCAATTTAGAAAACAGGACCGTTTCCCGGCTCCTAGGAGTCATTTTGGAGGCCCGCATTCTAAGTTTATGCACCAAGCCACTCAGAACTCGGCTCGGCTGTTGCGGT
>Ga0310121_10001143_pt1 | contig 27900 bp, 29 predicted proteins | sample CB27_Tmax_986_MG_FD_203504 | JGI IMG/M metagenome (GOLD analysis project Ga0310121, IMG submission 203504) | Marine microbial communities from Western Arctic Ocean, Canada - CB27_Tmax_986 | ecosystem: Environmental > Aquatic > Marine > Oceanic | place: Canada: Western Arctic Ocean | collected... | reverse complement strand
CCCGACTTCACCCCCCGCTACCTGGCCTTCCAGCCTGAGTCCCTGATCTTCGTCCGCGATTTCCCCGACGGTATCGGCGAGTCCGTTGATCGCGCCCTCCTCGAAGGCCGGATACGCTACCGGGACGGCTCCCCGGACGTCGAGCTCGTTTGGCATCTGCAAGGGACCATCAACCTCGAATGGCGATTTCTATTCGCCGACGGCCTGGTCTACGTCAGCGTCGCCCGTGACGGCGAACCCGGCGCCTGGCTCAGCTCGGAGCCTTCCCCCGCCATGATGCGTCGCGTTGCCTCCCTTCTACCGCCGCTCGATACCATTCTGAGTTGGGATTTCCTCGAAACCGCTCCCTGGGATCTTCAGGATGAAGTCATTTGTGAGCAGACCTCCTGCCACCAGTTCAGCCAGTCATCCGCTAGCGGCGATCTCATCCTCGCCGTCGATAGCGGCTCGCTACTTCCTCTATCGATATCCGTTCGGTCCGTATCCTCCGACGGCCGCTACGCCCGCGCTGCCACCCACTTCGTCGCCTGGAATCAGGCCATCACTCTCAACATCCCCGACACCTACACCGAAACAACTCCCCCGGATATCGCCCACCAGTTCTTTTATCCCCTGGTGCTCCTCGGCCTGGATTCCGACGACACCGGCGTACTCCCTCTCCTGCTAACTGCCAACCCGCTGCCTTAATACGCCTTGTCCGGACAAGCATGCTCGTTACCCGGAATTCCGCCTCACCCGGTGTAGAGTACGGCGTCCCGTTCGATCCGACCCTCCCGAGGAATCCCTTGCGCCGTCTCATCTCCCTCGCCACGCTGGCCGTTTTCAGCCTGATCCTTGCAGCCTGTGGCGGGGCCGCTGCCGCCGACGCCGACCCCGAATTTGACCAGGCCGAATTTCAGGCGGCGGTTCTGGAGTCGGCCCCCGCCGGCCTGACCATGCAGGTGGATGGCTTCCCGACGGACGATATCCCCGGCGTCGAGTCCGTCCAGATTGGAGTCACGGTCAACACCGCCCCTCACCTGTTGAAGCTCGATCTAACCCTCTCCGGCTCGACCTCCGTCACACTCAACATCATCGCTACCGACGCCGCCGCCTACATGAACGTCGGCCAGGGCTGGATGAAGGCTCCGCCCACCGACGATCTCACCGAAATGGCGGCGGAATTCGGAGGCGGTTTCGATTCTGAGGTAATCAGCGAAAGTGCCTGGGTATACAAAGCGGAAGTCCCCTGTGGCGATGACATCTGCTGGCAGGTTGAATCCCCCGATGGGGTCCTGATGAATCTCACCAGGAACGACTATTCGCCCGTCTCCATGACCATCGTCGAAGATGGCGCCGAGATTATCGTGGATATCCTCCACTGGGGCGACACCGTGGACGTCGAGCTCCCCGCCGATGCCCGCGAGGTCACTTCCGAAGAGCTCATGTCCTCCCTCCTGGGCGCACTCTTGCCGCTGGTGGCGGGCGGCCTCTAGGCCACAATCATGTCCGTAACGCGGACCGACGACCCGGCCGCTCTCTCCGGTCGCGATTTTCGCCTTCTGTGTCGTTCCGGTGATTGGACCGCCCCCAGCGTCGGTGCGTCCACCCGCTACGTGCAGGCGAACCTGGCCATCCTGCCCGCCGAGCAGGCCGACGATTTCGAATCCTTCTGCGCTCTCAACCCCAAACCTTGCCCTCTTCTGGAGCGCCTTCCATCCGGCCAGTTCCTCACCGCCAAAACCGCCGACGCCGCCGATCTGCGCACCGATATCCCGCGCTATCGCACCTATGCCGACGGCCGGCTGATAGACGAATCCACCGACATCCTCAATTCTTGGCGCGACGATCTTGTCGCCTTCCTTCTCGGGTGCAGTTTCTCCTTCGAGGGCCGTCTCGCCGCCGCCGGCATTCCCCTCAGACACCTCGAACAGGGTGTCAATATCCCCATGTACACCAGCAGCATCGATTGCCTTCCCGCCGGGCCCTTTACCGGCCCGATGGTGGTGAGCATGCGACCGATTCCCATGCATCGGGTCGCCGACGCCGTGCGCATCACCGGCGAACTTCCCCAGGTCCACGGCGCCCCCGTCCACAGCGGCGCCCCCGAGGCCATCGGCATCCGCTCCCTGGACTCCCCCGATTTCGGCGACCCGGTGTCAATCCACCCCGACGAGGTGCCCGTTTTCTGGGCCTGTGGCGTCACTCCTCAGGCCGTCGCTCTCGCCGCCCGCATCCCTTTCATGATCACCCACGCCCCCGGCCACATGTTCGTGACCGATGTCCTCGAGGCCTACCTCGACCGCACTTTCCCGCCCCCGGAAGCCCGCTCCGCCTAGCCGCACCAGTCCGTCGTGAACTCGATCCCGTCCGCCCCTCCGTACACCCTGTGACCCACCGCCGCCTGGTCAAAAATGTCCTGCACGAACTTGATCAACTTCTCCGGGTCCGGCTTCAGCATTGCCGCCCCGTCTTCCCCCTCGTGACCCAGAATCGTCCCGCTGCCGTGATCCACCACCCGTAGCACCGTGTGTTCCGGCGCTATCGCCAGGATCAGCTTGGCCATCGGCGGAATCTCCGTCACCGGAAAATCCGTTTCCACCGCCGTCACCAGCGTTCGTATCAGACTCGGCGCCAGCACAAACGCCCGCACCGTCAGCACCTGCGCCTTCACCGCCAGCAATACCTGCTGTTGCCGGCATACGCGGTCCCAGTCCGATCTCGGATTCGCCATCCGCGAGCGGGCGTACATCAGCGCCGTCGGACCATCCAGCCGGTTCATCCCGACCTCCAGCTTCAGCCGCACCACCTCTTCACTCCCCGCCACCAGGAAATTTTCATCAAATTCTTGGTAGACGTCGATCTCGATGCCTCCCAGAGTGTCCACAATCTCCTCGAACCCCTCAAAACCGATGGTCACGTAGTAATCGATCTCCACCCCCAGCAGCTCTCCCACCGCCTCCGCCATGCTCTCCGGCCCCTCCCGTAGGAATATCCCGTTCACCCGATCGAGCGCCGTCTTGCACTCCTCCACGCACAGATCTCGGGGAATCGATATCAGCGCCATCGAGCTCGTTCCCGGGTCCACGCTGAACACCATAATCGTGTCTGATCGCGACGCCTCCTCTCCTGGCCGCCGATCCGTTCCCAGCAGCAGGAACGTCACCCGCTCCGTCCCCAACCAGTCCGGGATCGCCCCGGCAATCAACGTCCCCGACCCCTCCCTCAATCCGTCCAGGGCGTTTCTGATGAGGTTTCCCGATCCCGGTGTAGCCGTCGGGGTGGGCGTCGGCCAGGGCGTTGCTGTCACCGTGGCAATCGGCGACGCCGCGGCCGTCGGCGACCTACCTTGCTCCGCCATCGCTTCGGCTGTCGCATCTGGCGATCCCGGTGGAGTCGGCGTCGCCACCGGCGTGACTGTCTCCGTCAATACCGACCGAGTCGGCTCCGCCTCGACCGCTGCATCGCCACTCGAACCGAAATTCACCACCGCCAATCCCACCACCGTCGCCAGCACCACCACAAGCACCACCACAAGCACTCGCAGCCGGCCTGTCATCCTCATCAAGCGCTTCCTGATCTGGTCGCCAATCCGCGTGAGCCATCGAATTTGTGTCCTGCACTCAAGCCTGGCGATCAGTCCGGGTTAAAATACTCCCCGTATCCTCGGTTTGGGTCGCGGAGATTATCCCCCATGGCTAGCGCCTTCCTGACAAGTGCGGTCATTCGCATGGTTTCCGAAAAAGTCCTCGCCAACGTCATCGAGCAGCTGCCCCGCGCCCCCGGCGCCGGGGGCGCGGCCGGCGATCAGGCCCAGCCTCAGATAATCGCCAACGTCTTGGCCATCAAACGCCTCGAAGACGGCCTCGGCGAAGTGAACTCCACCGTGAGTCGTATGGACCAGCGCCTCGACCGGCTAGAGCACCGTCTCCGCTGGCGCACATACTTCTGGATCGCCATCACCGCCATCGTCGTTTTCGGCATCGGCTTCGCCGCCGCCATGGCCATTCAGGCCATCGGCTCCTAGGCTGCCAACTGGGCTCCTCCCCTGGGCCTCGGATTCCGCCAGCCCGAATAACCAGAGCTCATTCCAACGCACCCCGCCTCGCCGGTAATCTTGTTAGCCCCATTTCCAAAAAGCCCATTACCGCCAATCTCGCGATCGACGAACTGGAGCGCACTTTGACTGACAAACACGCGATACCGCACGCCGACCTCCTTTCCCACGTCACCACCGCCACTCTCACTCTCCTGCTCAACCGGCTGGGCGAGCGAAATACCTTCATGGAAGGCATCTCTCCGCTGGATCCCACCGCCAAAATCGTCGGCCGCGCCCGCACCATCCTCTACCTCCCCGCCCGCGGTCCCGCCCAGGATGGACCTGGCGGCGGCGAAGGTAATCCCCAGCGCCTGGCTATCGAGTCCATCCAGCCCGGCGACGTACTCGTTCTAGACGGCGGCGGCGACATCGCCGCCGGTGGCCTCGTCGGCGATATCCTCAGCGCTCGCGTCAAGTATCTCGGCGGCCTCGCCATCGTCGCTGACGGCGCCGTGCGCGACTCCGCTCAGATTCGCGACGTCGGCATTCCCGTCTGGGTTCGGGGCATCCACGGTGACGGATACGGGCGCGGGCTCTACGCCGCCGACTACGACCTGCCCATCCGCTGCGGCGGCGTCACTGTTATCCCCGGCGATTACATCGTCGCCGATTCCGACGGCGTCGTCGTCATTCCGCCCGAGCACGTCGCCGAAGTCGCCGCCGCCGGCTTCGAGACCGAGCGCAAGGAATCCTTCATCCGAGATAAAATCAGCGTCGAAGGCTACCCCACGACCACCGCCTACCCTCCCAACGGCGATGTCCTCCGCGAGTACGAGGCCTACAAGCGAGAGCAGGGCTGGTAACGATCAGCCTCCGCCCCAGGTCCCCCATCAATCCGTCCGCGGCCGTCCGCCCGCACCCAACGATCGCTCCCAACGGTGTCTGAGCGCCGACGCGCCCGCATGACCGAAGGCCCCGTCGGCCGCAGCCTGCTCATGCTCACCATACCCATGCTCTTCGGCATCTACAGCTTCATGCTGTTCAACTTCGTCGACACCCTCTACATCAGTCGCCTTGGGGCTCTCGAACTTGCCGCCATCAGCTTCACCTTCCCCGTCGCCCTCGTCGTCGGCAGTCTCGGCCAGGGCATCGGCGTCGGCGCCTCCGCCATCATCTCCCGCGCCATCGGCGAGGGCGACGAATCCAACGTCCGTCGCATCACCACCGACACCCTCCTCCTCTCCCTCCTCGGCGCTCTCGCCTTTACCGCCATCGGGATCACCACCATCGACCCCTTCTTCCGCCTTCTCGGCGCCACCCCGGAGGTTCTTCCGCTCATCCGCCAGTACATGGTCCTCTGGTACATCGGCGTCCCCTTCGTCATCATCCCCCTCGTAGGCAACAACGCCATCCGCGCCACCGGGGACACCCGCACCCCCGCCACCATCATGATCCTCTCCGCCGTCTCCAACGCGATCCTCGATCCCTTCCTCATTTTCGGGATCTGGATCTTCCCTGAGATGGGACTCACCGGTGCCGCCCTGGCCTCCCTCCTGGCCCGTGCCGCCAGCCTTTTCGCCGGCCTCTGGGTCATCGGTCACCGCGAGCGCCTGCTCACTTTCGTCCGGCCGCCTCTGGCACTGGTGCTCGATTCCTGGCGCCAGATTCTCTTCATCGGCCTCCCCGCCGCCGGTACCAACGTACTCACCCCCGTGTCCTTTGGCATCATCACTGCCATGGTCGCCGTCTTCGGTCCCGAGGCCGTGGCCGCCCTCGGTGCTGGCACCCGCATCACCGCCCTCGCCATGGGCGTATTCATGGCCACTGCCTCCGTCCTCACCCCCTTCGTCGGCCAGAATCTCGGGGCCGGCCATCCCCTTCGTGCCCGCGCTGCCGTCGCTCAGGCCCAGCGCTTCGCCATCATCTGGGGCGCCGTCCTCATTGTCATCCTGGCCGTATTCGGGCGCCAGGTTGCCCTCATCTTCAGCGATGATCCCGCCGTCATCGAGCCACTGGTGCGGTATCTCTGGATCGTTCCCGTCGGCTGCGGTTCCTTCGGCGTGATGATGGTCTCCAGTGCCGGACTTAACGCCTATCGCCGCCCCCTTCAAGCTGCCGTCCTCACCGCCGGTCGCTTATTCGCCCTGCAGATCCCCATCGCGATCGCCGGATCGCTATGGCTCGGCCTGGATGGAATTTTTGCGGCCGTCGTTATCGCCGACGTTCTCGCATGCGTTGCGTCCTACATTTGGCTGCGCCGAATCATGACTCGCGAAAATAGCCTGGATACTGCGTAAATTCTCCTCCCCGCCACTCCATAACTACCCTGTGTTACCCGCTCGCAAATGCTCCCGCTGGGGCCAGTCCTGCTTTCGGCATCTCTGCCCCCATCCGGTCCCGCAGTCCGTTCGATGGACATGTCGTGCATCCGCCGCTGCCACATCCTCCCGATTGAGTCGATGGACCTGGACTCAGCGTCCGCAGCACGATCCGCTCTTTGAAATCCTCTCGCAGCCGGTCTCGTAAGGTTGTCGTTAGCACCGACCCGGGCGTGCGGAATCGAAACGTCAGCCGCGTGCCGTCAAAGCTGTAGTACGCCCGCACCGCGCTGATTTCCAACCCCTCCGCCGTCGCTATGCTCAAAAAACGAATTTGCGCTGCGAATTCCCGGTCCATCCATCGGCTCACCGTCCGCCTGTCATCGTCCGTTGCCGCGCGAATCACTTCCCGACTCGCCGTCGCCACCTCCATCGACCCGGCCACCGCTCCCATCACCACCTTACCCATCTCCGGTCCCCGCGAAGTCGCAATCACCGCATAGTCGCCCGGTCGCAGATCGTGCCCACGCGCCAGGCACAGATACATCCGGCGGCTGTTGCGAAACCGCACCCCCACCACCGTCTCATCGCCCCGGTCCGCCGACCGCCGCGGATTATGATTCTCTGCTGCTGCAATAAGTAAAGCCATGTCCACAATTGTACGGCTCCCGCATGTCCTACCGAAACCCCCTGTACTCCGCAGTCACCACCCACCCCTGTGCTACGATTTCTATCCTAGCAACCCGATACCGATAACGGCGCCGGCCCTCAGGCTGCCGTGGTGATTTTCAGCCCATTTCGGTTGTCTGGGGCCCATAGCTCAGTGGTTAGAGCGGCCGGCTCATAACCGGTTGGTCCCTGGTTCGAATCCAGGTGGGCCCACCGGTCGCCACACGCGACGCGGCGGGGTAGCTCAGTGGTAGAGCAGGAGACTCATAAGCTCTTGGTCGTCGGTTCAACTCCGACCCCCGCTACCAATTTTCTAGACACTCTCTCGCCCAGCCCCTTTAGCTCCAGCCGAAGTGGCGGAACTGGCAGACGCCAGTTCTTATTCAGATGGCAAAGCGCCGTAGGGTACCCGGCCTGTGGCCTGCCGCGACCGCCGCTTCATACCGTAGAATTGCCCCCAAGCCGAAGTGGCGGAACTGGCAGACGCGCGGCGTTCAGGGCGCCGTGCACTTTTGTGCGTGTGGGTTCAAATCCCACCTTCGGCACCAAATTCGTCCCCTGCCGTCTTAGTCCGTGTAATCCCCGCCAGTTCATCTGGCAGGAGATTCAACCCAGCGAATTAGTTGGGGCACACGGCTGATGCCGTTCTCCCCGACCCCGCACATTCCGTCTAGTCCCATACCGGCCATACACCGAGCCAATCCCCCCGCCTCCCCACTTGACTGCAGCATCGTATCTACCATACAGTTCGCCCCGCCCAGCGTGCTGATGGGGGGCAGATGAAGATCGAAATGTTTCACCTGTGCCCGTACCGGGAGCTCCCCGACGATTTCCGCGAGAAATACCGAAGCGTATGGGTCGATGTCCCGGCGCACCTCTTCGATCCCGAGACCGCTCACACGATCTACAACCAGACCCTCGACGAGCTCAAATTCGCCGCCGAGGTGGGCTACGACGGCATCTGCGTCAACGAACATCATCAAAACGCCTACGGCATCATGCCCTCACCCAATCTCATGGCCTCCGTCATGGCGCGCGAAACTCGTGATGTGGCGATCATCGTCATGGGCAACTCGATTGCGCTTTACGACCCTCCCATCCGTGTCGCCGAAGAGTTCGCCATGTTGGACTGCATAAGCGGCGGCCGCCTGGTTGCCGGGTTCCCGACCGGAACCTGCATGGACACCGCCTACGGATACGGCGTCAGCCCGGCGATATTGCGCGAGAAATACGCCGAGGCGGAAGATTTAATCCTCAGGGCATGGGAAGAAGAGGACATCTTCTCGTTCAACGGCAAATACACCCAGCTTCGCTACGTAAACATTTGGCCGCGCCCCCTTCAGAAACCGCGTCCGCCCGTCTGGGTGCCCGGCGCTGGATCCATTGAGACTTGGGCCTCGTGCATTGAGAAGGGCCACCTTTACGCCTACCTCTCCTACTCAGGATTCAAGCGGGGTAAGAAAGTGATGGACGGCTTCTGGAAGGTGGCCAACGAAGCCGGCGTCGACAACCCTTATCACGCCGGATTTCTCCAGCTGGTATGTGTCGCCGAGAACGAGCAACAGCTTCAGGACAAATGGGCCGAGCATGCTGAGTACTTCTACAACAAGATGCTGCACACCTACGAGGGATTCTCCGACGCGCCCGGCTATCGAAGCCTGGAAACGATCAGGGCGGGCCTGCTTGCCCAGACCATTTCACGATTTGGCGATCCAAGTTCCGACACCAAGACTTTCGACGAATTGCGAGAGGCGGGCAACATTGTCGCTGGCACCCCATCCCAGGTCACCGAGCAGCTTGAGAAGGTCATCAAGGACCTGCGAGTAGGCCATCTCATGATCCTCAACCAGTTCGGCTCCACACCCCACGAGCTAGCCAAGGAAAACATCAAACTCACCGCCGAACAAGTCCTGCCTAATCTCCGCCATCTCTGGTCCGACTACGAGGACCACTGGTGGCCTCAAAACGCGATCTCCAGGGGCAAATCGACCGCGGCTGCCGCCGCCGGAGGATGATCGAGACGGAGAAGATAACGCTAAACGACGGCGCCTTCGATGTCGAAATCTTGGAGCGAGGAGAAGGCGCCCCTCTTCTTTATCTTCACGGCGTAATCAGAATCGACGACGATCCGCTCGTAGCTGAGCTCGCCCGACGCCACCGGGTTGTCGCTCCTTTGCTCCCTGGTTTCGGTGGCTCGACCGGCGCCGAAAACCTCACCGACATCCACGATCTGGCCATTTATTACGCCGAGTTGATCGACCGGCTAAGCCTAGATCGAATTCCGCTGGTCGGGCATTCGCTCGGTGGGATGTTCGCGGCCGAATTGGCCGCCGTCGCTCCCGGCCGCATCAGCCACCTTGTGTTGATGGCGCCGTTCGGGCTCTGGGACGATTCCGCGCCCACCTTCGACTTCTTCGCCGCCTCACCGCGGGACATGGCGAAGGCCTTTTACTCGGACCCGAATTCGACCGGCGCGATGGCCATCGCCAGGGCTCCGCAGGAAGTGGCGACCGAAGTGGATCCTGCTACCTCCGAGGGGAAGGCGATCATCGAGCACCTCGTAGAACGGGTTAAGACCATGTCCTCGGCGGTCCGATACCTGTGGCCCATCCCGGATCGAGGCCTCGCCAGACGGCTCTACCGGCTGACGATGCCCACCCTCGTCATCTGGGGTGAGGACGATGGCGTGATCCCTCCCACCTACGCCGATTTGTTCTCACAATCCATTGCGGATGCCGAAACAGTGCTCCTCCCCGGCGCCGCCCACATGTTGAACCACGAGAAATCTGATGCCGTCGCAGCCCATCTCGAGAAATTCATCACCGCCTGAACGAGGCGACCATGACGGAATCACGACAAGCGGCCGACGCCGTCGCGTTGCCGGTGATGGTTCATCCCCAAGACGCGATGATTCCCCTGGAGACCATCCTGGGGGAGTTGAAGGGAGGCGACCTGGTTACACACTGCTTCCATGGCATGGCAGGGGGCGTACTGGACGCAGACGGCACGGTGCTTCCATGCGTGCGCGAGGCCGTCGCCCGAGGTCACTTCGAGTCTCGCTGCTAGGACGGGCCGGGTTCACGGGCAGCCGCCACCGCCGAGAAAGGGGTCGGAACCGTTGAGAAATGCGCAAGGAATCGCCTATAAAGAAGGCCAGTTCGCCGAATTCCCGGCGGAGGAATACGCGGCACGGTATGCACGTGTCGCGACGTTGATGACCGAGCACGGAATCGATGCGCTTGTGCTCACGGACAAGGCGAATCTCAGGTATTTCGCCGGTCTGAGCAACTCCACCAACGCCAAGGGCTACTATTTCTTCTGCGTCCTCCCGAGCGATACGTCAATCGGTCCGATCGTGCTCATCTACCACGGAGGAGATCGTTTTGCCGATCTGACGTGGATCCACGATGTCAGATTCTGGAACCGGGAACCGCCGGGAGAAACACTGGAAACACACCCAGGAATTCTCGAGACGGTGAAGACGCTCAGCGGGCTCGGCATAGATAACGGCACGATCGGGGTCGAACTCGATGCCGAGATGCGAGTCCACGTCGGGCAGGCCCACTTTCAGCAGTTGCTGGAGCGGCTTCCGCATGCTTCCATCATTGATGCCGGGCCGTTGATCTGGAAGCTGCGGAAGATCAAGTCGCTAAGGGAGCAGGACTGCCTGCGCCGAGCGGCGCGCATAACGCTCATGGGCATTCGTAAATCAATGGAGGAACTGCGACCGGGAATGACCGAGCGGGAAGTAGCGTCGGTGATGGTGCGGGAGTGGTACCGGCAGGGGGCTTCGGCGGCGGGATTCAACTCGGTGTACGGCGGCGAACGATTCATGTGGTCCGACTGCCTGCCATCGAACAATCGATTCGAGTCCGGCGACATGATCCACTGGGATGTGGGCTGCATTGTCGATGGATATTGGTCCGATCTCCAGCGTCATGCCGTTGTCGGCCAACCGAGCGCGGAACAAGTGCGGCATTTCGACACGGCCAGGAGACTCTTGGAAGTCATGGTTGCCGAAATTCGTCCTGGCACGAGCGGTAAAGACCTGGCGGAGGCCGCCTACCCGGTATATGAGAGATCCGGATTCGGTGACTTCGCCGCCTGGTGCAGGGAGACAGGATTCGGCCTACCGGGTCATAACATCGGGCTGGACGTTCATGAACCGCCGCTGCTACGGGGGCACGACGACGCCCCGCTGGAGCCCGGGCAGGTGGTTTGCATCGAACCGTTTGTGAACGAGGGTGGATTGGTGCCATTCTGGGAGGCGAACGGGAAGTATTCGCTGGAAGCCGTGGTCCTCGTCACCGATGACGGGCACGAAATCCTGTCGAGCGAGAATATATTGCCCCTAGATCTCTGGATCGTCGACTAGGGAAAGAGGACCGGTGATCCGGTGGACTGTCGCGTGGCGTTGCCATCGCCCCGTTGGGCCGGCCCCTCCAGCTGGCGGAACTAGCGCACCGGGACGACGACCGGCGGCGTCGGAGTGCCGGCCGGCAGGAACTCACCGTAACCGGAGCCCTGCCGCAGTTCGCCGTCGAGCAGAAGGACAGCCCCTCGCAGCATGGTCATCCAAGGCTTTCCCGTCACCGACCACCCCTCGTAATTCGTGTAGCCGGCATTTCCGATCAGCTCGTCGGCCCGGATCGTCCACTTGGCCAGTGGGTCGATGATCAGCAGATCGGCGTCCGCGCCGGGCTGAATAGTGCCTTTTCTCGGATACAGGCCGAACAGGCGAGCCGGGTTCTCGGATAGCATCCTGACCATCCACGAGATCGGCAGACCGCGCTTCACAACGCCCTCGCTGTGGATAAGCGGCACCAGGGTTTCGATTGAGGGAGCGCCGAACGGAACCGGCAGTCCATCTTCATCGATGAAGATGTTGTTTCGACCTTTTTCTTTGAGTTCCTTCACCGCCGGGGCGTGATCGCTGCCGATGCTTGAAATCATGCCGGCGGCGCTGCCTTCCCACATTGCTGCTTGGTTCAGTCCGTCAGCCGGGCGCAGCGGCGGGCCGATCTTTGCCAACGGGCCCAGGCGTTCCATCTCGGTCTCATCGAGCAGCAGGTACTGCGGGCACGTCTCCGCCATGACGAACTGACCCCGTCCCTGGGCGGCCTCGACATGGCGGAGTCCGGTCCCGGTACTCAGGTGCACGACATAGACGGCGCAGCCGGACGCGGCGTCGAGCGCAATGGCTCTCTGAATCGCCTCGGCCTCCGCCCACGGAGGGCAGGTGGCCGGGTATTCTGTCGGTTTGGTCCGCCCCTCCTCGATAGCGCGATCTTCTAAGTAGCCAATCACGTCCCCGTTTTCACAGTGCAACTGCAACATGCCGCCCTGCCCGGCGATGGCCTCCATGGCGCGAAAGAGGAAGGCGTCGGATGCCATCCGGTAGGGGCGCTTCTTGTAGGTCATGAAGGCCTTGAGGCAGGTGACGCCCAGGCGGAAGGCTTCGGGGATCTGGGGCAGGATGTAGGGTTCGTGCTCGAGGATGAAGTTGAGCGAGTAGTCAACGACGCTTTCGCGGTTCAATCTTTCGATGTGACGTTCGATGGCGGTGGGGAGGGGCTCGCGGTTGGCAACGTCGTAGGTGGCGAAGGGGATGACGGTGGTGATGCCGGCCCTCGCCGCCGCCTGCATGCCCAGTTCGTAGGAGTCGGCGTTGTCGAAATGGCAGTGGCAGTCGATAGCGCCGGGCAGGACGTACTTGCCGGAGGCGTCGATGTAGTCGTCGGCCGGGGGTAGATGGGGCTCGGGTCCCACGCCGACGATCTGCTCGCCGGCGATGGCGACGGCGGCCTCGAATGCGCCCGTCGCGGTCACAACCGTGCCACCTCGCACCACAGTGTCAACCCGCGTCATACGCATAATCTCACCTGCCCGCTGGATTCTTGACCCTAGAAGACCGTGGTTGTCTTCAAGTATTGCCCGCTCTCTGACGATTCCCGGGCCAGCTCGGTTACTTCAAGAATGTGCAGCGCCTGCCTGCCCGACATCTGCACTTCGGTGGCGTCCAGGATGCAGTCAACCAGGTGGGTGATGGCACCGGCGCGCGGAACGATATCCCAGCCGGAATTGGCCCTCCCAGCCGGGACCCATCCACCGTCGCCGGACTCCGGGCGCTCACGGTAGATCTCAATGCTGTCTTCGCCGGTTCCACCATTGACGATCAGCACCCCTTCATCGCCGTAGAACTCCAGTGAGGGTCCTCTGGAAATCTGCGGCAGGTAGCCCGAATAGCAGACCCCGAATCGACTGCTGCCCCAGTCCAACAAAATGGCGTTGTTATCGGGCGCAGTGGTTTTGAAGCGTTGCCCGCTGGTTGGTCCGCTCATGGCGACACGGTCGCGGATCGCTACGCCGCTCAGACCGGCCACCCTCTTCACCGGGCCCATGTGCCTAAGAATGGGGATCAGTTGGTAGGCGGTGAGATCCGCCAATGGGCCGCCCTCGCCCGCCTGGTACATCCAGGTCTGGTCGGTGGGAGGTGAGCTGATTCGGCCGAGCTTCGGGCCCTGCCGGCGCCACTCCGTCTCACGGTCGGCCGGACTGGCAACCATCTGGGTGCGGACGTAGTACACCGTACCGATGGCACCGCCAGATAGCAGTTCATTCGCGCGCTGTGCAACAGGCTCGAACATCATCGCGGGCGCGGCCGAGAGTTTCAGCCCCCGGGCATCAGCCAGTTCCACGATCTCTTTGGCAAGCTCGAACGTGTGTGCGATCGGCTTTTCAATACCTAGGTGCCGTCCGGATTCCAAGACTTTCTTGCTGTGCTCGTAGTGCTGGCTGTGCTTGGTGAGCACCAGCACGGCCTCGACCTCGGAGCTGGCGAGCATGTCATCCAAGTCTTCGAACCAGGAATTCGCACCCCAGCGGCTGGCCGCCGCCTCCGCCCTTCCCGGAACAACGTCACAGAGAGCGGTCAGCTCGATCCGATGCGAATGTTCAGCGATGGCGTCGAGGTAGAAGAGTTCCGCGACGGTTCCGCAACCGATGACACCGACTTTGACCTTCTGCCCCATCGAACCTCTCCCTTTCAGGCCGGCCGCCGGGCCGATCCGATGCTGCGTATCACCCCGCTCTCTGCAGCTCAGATTGTGGAGGTGTGGGCGGATCCGCGCAACTCGTGCGTCATGTTTCCGTGACCGGCCTGCCTCGTGAAGGAGTCACCGATTTCTCCTTGGGCGTCTCGCCAAACTAGTTTGGCGAAGAGTGACGTGATCTATACTGTGTGTGACGGGCGGCTGGATGTAGGGGGCCAAGGCAACGCAGGCCGAATCCGGGGAGTGGCGGACTCCGGTCGGGACTAGATTGGGAAGATGCGGATGCTGACTAGATGGTCGAGTCGGGTCGGATGGCAGGGAGACATCCTGTGGATATCGTTACGATATGGCATCCTGCTTGTTTGCGCTCTCGTGGTCGTCTATCCAATTCTCTGGCTGGTGACCAATTCAATTCGTCCGAACGGCGAGATATTCATGCACCCGGCCCAATGGATTCCGCCGACGCCCACGCTTGAAGCCTATGGGAAGGTCTTCGGCGGTGGCCGCTGGCCCCGGGTCTTTTTCAACAGCTACTTCGTTGCCACTGTCACCACCTTCTTCGCACTTATGGTGGCGGCGCCCGCTGCCTACGGGATGTCCCGATTTCGGTTCAAGGGCAAACGGCATATTGAATTTTTCCTCGTCGGCACCCAGCAAATCCCACCCGTGGCGATGATCATCCCGTTCTTTGTAGTCATCCGCCAGCTGGGGCTCTACGATACCTATCCCGCCCTGGTCATTACCTACGCATCCTTCGCGCTACCTTTCGCAATCCTGATGCTGTCCAGCTACTTCGCATCGATCCCGGTCGAGCTGGAGGAGTCGGCCTTCATCGACGGGGCGGGCCGGATACGCGCGATGTGGGAGATCATCGTTCCGCTGGCGATCCCGGGAATCGTGGCCACGGCCGTGTTCGCTTTTATCCTGGCATTCCAGGATCTGCTCTTCGCCGTCACTCTGACCAACTCTGATGAAATGCGGACGATCCCGGTCGGAATCGTCCGCCTCAAGGGGCAACAACTGGTTGACTGGCACCAGATGCTGGCCGCTTCGGTGGTCGCAAGCGTCCCGTTATTCGCGCTGTATGCGATGGCCCAGCGCTACCTCGTATCCGGGCTGACGCTCGGTGCCGTGAAGCAGTAGGAAGCGATATAGTGCTGGACACCACCATTGATGGGGGGGGTAAAATGCTCTGCTGAGCGGCCCAGGCACACACTGGGGCGCTAGACCGGTTGAATTCATAACCACAGACAGGCTCGAAAAGAGGGACACAAATGGGAAACGGAACGATAGGACGACGTAACTTGCTGAGGCTCGGCCTCGTTGGTTCGGCGTCGGCGCTGAGCATTGTGGCGCTGGCGGGCTGCGGTGACGAAAAGGCTGAGGCACCGGCTGCAAAGGCGCCTGCGGCGGCGCCTGCAGAGAAGGCCGCGCCTGCGGCGGAGGAGAAACCGGAGACAGTTGAGATCTCATACCTCAACTGGGCCGGTTCTGAGGTCGGCGAAGAAGGAATGACCAAGATCATGAACGCATTCCACGCTTCGACCCCTCATATCAAGGTGGGAATGGAGAATCTGCCCTTCTCACAGGCTCAGGACAAGTTTGTGACGCTCCATGCGGCGGGAGCGCTGACCGACGCGATCCAGATCGGTTTTTGGCAGCTGCAGGAGTTCTGGGACCTTGGGATGATTCGCGAGGTCGATAGCATGGCTGCTGCTGCCGGATTCGACTGGGACGCATACGCCGGACCGCTGAAGAACGAGATCGAGGGCAAGCGGATCGTTGTGCCAATGTCCACAATCGTCGGGCTGAATCACTTCAACGTTACGACGTTCGAGGATGCTGGGGTAGCCGGCCCGCCGGATACGTGGGAAGAACACACGGAGACAGCCCTGAAGATCACCGACCCGGAGAAATTCAAGTACGGGCTCACCCACGCTTGGGGCCTGGAGGACCCAAGGTTGTCTTCCCAGCTCTACCCGGAAATCTGGCAGGCAGGCGGCGAGGTTGAAAACGCGGACGGCACGTTCGCGTCCAACACGCCCGAGGGACTGAAAGCCCTCGAATATGTGCTCTCCCTCGAACTCGAGCATGACGTGGTGGTACCCGGCAGCCTCAACGCGGTCGAAACGACCCAGATCGAGAACTTCGGCTCGGGTACCGCCGGAATGTTCTACGACAACTCGGCCCACCTCAATCTCTATCTTGGGAGGGAGGACCTGGTATTCGACGTGGGACCGCCGCTGAAGGACCAGACCCGCGCGGGATTCGTGTTTGGATGGCGAAACTCGGTGGCGGAAACCTCGGAACATCCGCAGGAAGCGTTCGATTTCTTGGCCTGGATCGCCGGAGTCGAGGGAAATACTATGCTGGCCAGTATTGGCACGCAGGTTCCCGCCAACAAGCACGCGAAACCGACGTACTCTTCCCCGGAGCTGGGCGCGCTGGTGGAGACCGCCATTAAGTGGGCCACCTTCGACGGTGCCCACGGTGCGGCGGGTTTGGGTGAAGTCCAGGTAGTCTTCGCGCGGGAGATTCACGAGGCGATCAACGGTAATGCGACTGCACAAGAGGTTCTGGATGCTACCGAGGCGAAATGGAACGCCATTGTAGGGTAGCTGCCTAACCCTTAATCATCCCGGCTGGGATTGCAGCTCCCCTGCTGCAATCCCAGCCGGGATTGGATCGCGCGTGGCATCGCGATGCGGCGCTCACTCACACCCACTCTGGATCGGGAGTGGCAAGGGAATCGGAGCCAGATTGACGACAAGCACGCCGGAACCGACGGGACTGATAGGAACCGGCACCAGCCCGGGCGCGAGGCGGATGCGGAGGGTACGGACGTTTCGCAAGGCGGCACTCCCGTACCTGTTCATAGCGCCAGCTCTGATCGTACTCGGTGTGATCATGGCTTTCCCGATGTTGCGGGTGTTCCAGATGAGCCTCTTTCAGGACCTCTTCTCCAGGGAAGGAGAGCAGTTTGTCGGCCTGAAGAACTACCGTGACATCTTCCAGTGCCTGGATGTCGGGATCGGGGTCAGGTCGTCGCGTGCGGCGCTAGCTGCAAAGAGTTGCAGCGCGTTGTTCTGGCCCTCGCTGAAGAACTCGCTGATCTTTGTATCGTTTAGCCTCGTCATCCACCAGATCGTCGGCGGCGGTCTCGCGTTGCTCCTGAACGAGGGGAGAAACACTCGGTTCCGGTCGTTCATGCGCGGGGTATTCATCCTTCCCTGGCTGATCATTCCCGCGGTGGTGGCGATGATATGGGTGCTGCTGCTGGACCCGCGCGGAGGGTTCAACAGCACCCTCAGAACGCTGGGCATCGTGGAGTGCTGTCCGTTTCCGGAGTGGTTCTCCAGCTTCGATCTGGCAATGGCGGCCCTGATTGTCACCAATGGCTGGGCGGGCTACCCCTTCACAATGCTGATGTGGCTGGCCGGTCTGCAGAGTATCCGCACTGATCTCTATGAAGCCGCATCCGTAGATGGGGCCAGTAGGTGGCAGCGCTTTCGCCACGTGACATTGCCGGCCATGGGCCCGACCATCTTTACGATCCTGCTGCTGGACACGATCTGGACCTTCCGCAACTGGGATCTGCCTTGGCTGACCACCGGAGGTGGCCCCGGAGACACGACCATGGTCCTACCGCTCCTCACCTACCGCGAAGCATTCCTCGGATTCCGCTTCGGCTCGTCGGCAGCCATGGCGGTGATGATCCTGCTAATAACCGGTTTCTTCGTCTTCTGGTATTTGCGAATTCGGGGGCGACTGCTCGACTGATTCGGTCCAAGCGCGTGGCGGCGACCGAGTCGATGATCAGCGCTCGCTCAATAGATCCGGGGCCACATCTAGCTCAAGAGCAATATCCCGCAACGCCTCGAAGATCTCGGGGGCGATCTCCACTCCGCCGGCCGCTCCCCGGGCTCGCGCGCGGCGCTCAGGCTCTCCCGGCAACATCACTTCCTCGAAACCCGGCGCCGGTGGAACCGCCTCAATTCGCTCGAAGAGACCCGTGGCGGCCTCATCGTAGGATGCCCGGTCGCGGAATCTCGCTGGGTCGATGCCGATCAGGATCGCGCCCTCCTTTGAGATTTTCTCCGTGGACTCGGCTCCGGTAAGGCAGCTTCCGAGCGCTTCCATCAGGATTGCCAGCGCCGAACCTTTGTGACCGCCGAAAGGAAGCAGCATGCCGCCCTCGTACAGGTCGGCGGGGTCGGTTGAGGGGTTCCCGTCCTTGTCGAGGATCTGGCCCTCGGGAAGGCGTTTCCCGGTTGTCAGCGCCAGCCGGACCTTGCCTTCAGCCGAGCTCATGGTCGCAAAATCGACGATCATCGGGTCGCGCTCCCCGGCCGGGACGGCCGCCGCGAACGGATTCGTGGCCAGGGCGCGGGCGGCCCCTCCGTAGGGTGTGCCGCCAAACCAGCCGGAACCGCCGAGGGACATCAGCAGGATGATGCCTTCCTCGGCCGCCATCTCCGCCCACAGGCCGAGTCGGCCCATGTGATTCGATCGGTAAACCCCGACCATACTGATTCCATGTTTGCGCGCCAATTCCGCCGCGAGCCGCGTGGCGAAGGCCGCCGCCGTGTGGCCGAAGCCCCAGTTGCCGTCCACCATGGCGGTAGCGCCATCGCGCTGAATAGCCTCGGGGCGACCCGCGGGCTCCACCATCCCATTGCGGACGAAGTTCACGTAGCCGGTCTCGCCGACGATGCGGATCACGCCGTGCGAAGGGTGACCAGACAGATCTGCCGACACCAGCGACTTCGCCACCTCATCGGCGATGTCCGCCGGCGTTCCCAGCGATTCGAATATGGCCGTAGCGAACTGGGTAAGGCGCCCGCTTCCTACTCGTGGCATTTCGGTCTCCTGGTTCTTTCGGGTAAAACGGTCCTGACGGATGCCAAGCGGGGGGCAGCCTACGAGAGATTGCGCAGATCCGCCGCCTTGAATCCCGGAGTGGTTATGGTTGCCCGTCGCTTCTCTTCGATTTCGAGCACCTCTTCGGCCCGGGCGATAACGCGATCGGCAATCTCCGGTGGGAAGACGCATACTCCATTCTCGTCGGCGTGGATCAGGTCGCCGGTCCGAACCTGCGCGCCGCTGATCGTTACGTCGAGTCCGGCGGACACTATCTCCGGATACCCGTGGGCCGGAACTGCGCCGGCTGCGAAATAACGGAACCCCATCTCTTTGACCGTTTCGATGTCGCGCACACCACCGTCGGTGACCAATCCGAGGGCGCCGAGTTTGACCGAGACCGTCCCCATCACGTCGCCGAAATGGCACGAGCGGTGCCGGTCGTGTCCAACGTCTTTCAGAACCAAGACCGCCGGACGCGGCGACTCTTCCACCAATTCATACCACTGTGCGAAACCGTCTCCTTTAGGCGGCTTTCCCGGCACCGTACTTCGACCGGTCGCCGTCACGGCGTAGCCAACCATCCGTCCAAGTTCCGGGAACATGCACTTCACATCCAGCCCCATGTACCCCTCAGTTGGGTCGCGAGTTTCGAGATCTTCGACTGCGTTGCAGATCGTTGGCGTGTCGAATTCGGCAAGCCTCTTGAGCGTTTCCTCCGGCAGTGGCCCCATGACGCATCTCCTTGTATCCAGGCAAGCTGGAGGCAGTCGCCCACCCCACTCGCGCAAGTGTCCGGATAACGATAGTATCAGCGCACATGTACGGCAAGTGGGTGGCGCAGCCAGACCGACTACCGAGCGGTCGGACCATGGGTGGCTTTTCTTTGTCGATGGATCGGATTGTGGATCGGAGGTCACGGTGAAGTACGAACGCATGCTGCCAGGGGAGATTGAGAGGGTGCGCGCGGAGACCCCAATCGCGGTCCTTCCGTGGGGCGCCCTCGAATGGCACGGTTATCATCAGGCAATCGGGCTGGATGGCCTGAAGGCGCAGGGGTTCGCCGACGCTGTGGCGGAGCGTGTCGGTGGCATTTCGCTGCCCGTTCTCTACTGCGGGCATCAGACGTTGAAGCCCTACATGGGATTCGGGCATACCATCGAGATCTCCGAGGAGACGATGCGCCTTCTGGCCCGCGATTTCGTCTCCCAACTCGCTGAAGAGGACTTCAAGGTCATTGTGATCATCTCCGGCCACGGGAACCCCCGGCAGTTAGAGCTGCTGGAGGAGGGCGCCGCGCCCTCTGCCGAAGCGACCGGCGTCAAGGTGCTTGTCATTGCCGACGGCCAGGCCATCGACGATCCCGTTTACCCGCTCGATCATGCCGCCAAGTGGGAAACCAGCATCTTGTCGTACTTGGCACCGGAATTGGTTGACCTGGGGAAATATAGGAGCGACATTCCCGCCAAGGAGCAGGGCGTGCTGGGTGAAGACCCAATCGAGAATGCGTCACCTGAGTTGGGCGAGGCTGCATTCAAGGAGATCGTCGAGAACATTGCCCAACAGGCGTTGAAGCTGCTCGAAGCTGAATAGCGCCGGGCTGCGGGCGCCAACACGCCTGGTCAGGTCGAACCGATCGACGGATGGCCTCTTGGCTCGTATGAGTATGGGGCGGCTTCGAGTTCGTCATCGTAGCTGTTTGACGCGATCCCCAAAGATTGGGAGGTCCCTCTCCGCTTCTGCGATGCGCAGCCGACGCAGGGGACCCCAATTAGGCTCTAGAATCGGACTGATCCGGCCGGAGGAGGAGGATCCCATGAGCGCAATCCCGGAAGCAACGCTGGTGCTGGACGCCGGCGCCCACGTGGCCGAAAGCCCCCTGTGGGACGCATCGACCGGGTGTCTGCTGTGGGTGGACATCGAGCGGAAGTCCACCACTTCGATCCCTCGACGGGAAACGACCGGATGATCGATGTCGGCCAAAGCGTCGGCGCCGTCGCCGGGCGCCGACGCGGCGGGTACGTGCTTGCGGTGGCGGATGGTTTCGCCGTGCTGGAGTCCGACGGTAGCGTGTCCCGTCTTGTTTCGGTAGAAGCTGAGATTCCAGAGAACCGGATGAACGATGGCAAGTGCGATCCGCGCGGGCGCTTCTTCGCTGGTACCGTCGCCCGAGACTTCGCTAGTCCCAGTGGCTCGCTCTACCGGCTGGATGCCGACCTGACGGTAAGGAGGATGCTCGCTGGTGTCTGGGCCTCCAACGGGGAATGGGCTGGAGTCTCGACGGCCGCCTGATGTACTACGTCGACAGCCTGGCCCATAGCGTTGACGTGCTGGATTTCGACCTCGAGACCGGGGAGGCAGCCAATAGGCGCAAGCTTGTCCAGATTCTCCCTTCGGACGGTAACCCAGATGGGATGACAGTGGACAGGGAGGGATACCTCTGGGTGGCCTTTTAGGGTGGTTGGGCGATCCGCCGCTTCGCCCCGGATGGCAGCTTCGTTATGCAGGTCTACCTTCCGGTCGCGAATGTGACCAGTTGCGCATTCGGCGGCCCCCTGTTTAACGATCTGTACATCACTACTGCCAGTAAGGGTCTGAGCCCGAAAGAGCGGTCCGAACGGCCGCACGCCGGAGGCATATTCCGGGTTTCGCTCGAGACGGGTGGCTTCGCCGCTTCCCAGTTTGCCGGGTAGCGAGCATGAGGTTGACGCCCATGGACTGCCCCGAGGCCCAAGGGATGGGTGTCCCGAATCAGAACTCGGGAGAGCGGTCGCGGCAGGGGTGACCATCCCACCGATGACGATATCGAAGCCCTCCGGGTCGGCGACCGGATCCTGGATACAGGCGGCTGTGGGAATCCACACTGATCGTGATTGGCCCGCGGCTCGCCGGCCACGTCCGTCAGACAACCACGATTGACGCCGCGGCCATCACCGCCGCCGCGATGCCGAACGCCGTGCGCCAGGTCAGCGCGCCTGACAGGAACCCCGCCGCCGGCGCCGCAACGACGAACGCAACCCGGCTCACGGCGAGCGGTGTCGCCATCCGCACATCCCACCGCGGATGCGAGAAGAAGTCGGCAACAGTGCCGAAGAGCAGCGGGAAAGTGACGCTCCGCTCGATCCCGAGAAGAGCGAATCCAACGGCCAGTGGGCCGAAATCGGCGTGCTGGCGATCAAGGCCCCGTCGCCTGAACCGAGCGCCATCGACGTGACCAGCGTCCCGCGCCGCCCGATGCGGTCGGGGACCGGCGCAATCACCGGCGCCGCCATGATCGAGGCCAGTGTGTCCACCGTGAGCGGCAGCGCCACGACCGGTACGGGCAAATCAAATTCCGCCGCGATGAGGTGCGGGACGGGATGGAACGTGTGCAACAGGAGCGTGCCGGCCAACATGGCGGACAGCAGCTCCGGAAGCAGGCCAGCGGGCGCAGTGCTCACGCCACTGCGACCCTCCGGCGCGACCGGCCCGCCACCACCGCCCACCTCTCAGCCGTGATCCGATGTAACGACAACCACGGCGGACCCGACGACTGGCGGGCCAGTTGAACCTAGGTAGCGGCTCGGCGCATAATGCTCGCGTTGCTAGTGGAGTCGCGGTCTTGGCCTCCGCCACCGAGCGGAGCCCGAATCCCCATTGGGCTCACGGACTCGGACGTTGGCTGCGCCGGTGCGCGGTACGGACACAGGAGATATGAACATGGCCCGCAAGGTCAAGGTCGGTGTAGTCGGTATCGGCACGGTGGCCGAGCTCTTCTACCTTGAGGCCATCAAGAAGCACGCCGAGCGCATCGAGCTCACGGCGCTGTGCGATGTGGTACCCGGGCGCGCCCGCGAGGCTGCCGAGAAATGGGGTGCCAAAGCGGCCTTCGAGGACTTGGATGAGATGCTTGCGTTGAGCGATGTGGAGGCCGTGCTCGTGCTCACCAAGCACAGTCAGCACTACGAGCATGGGAAGGCGGTACTTGAGGCCGGCCGGCATCTCGGCATCGAGAAGCCCATAGCGCACACCTTCCCTAAGGCGAAGGAGCTCGTCGAGCTGGCCGAGCGGCGCAGTCTCAAGCTCGCCGCGGCACCCGCGATGGTCTTCGAGCCGGACGCCCGTCTTGCGGAGGAGCTCCTCTTAAGTGGCGCCATCGGCAGAATAGCCTTCGCCCGCACGCAGATGGTCGCCAGTCCGGCCGACCGGGCGACCGAATGGCGCCGGCTGGGTTCGGAGATTGCCCGGATTGACACACAGCCGACGGACCAGACCTGGATGTACGACGCCATCGAGGGCGGCCCTCTGTTCGACCTCACCACCTACCAGCTGGTTCCGCTTATCCGGGTGCTGGGCCCCGTCAAGCGCGTGTGCGCGCTCAGCGGGATTGCCGTGCGCGAGCGGGTAGCCCTTAGCGGGCCGACCAAGGGTCGGAAGTTCGAGACAACCGCGCCCGACAACGTGGTCATGCTGCTCGACTGGGGCGACGAGCGGTTCGGAATGGCCTACTCGTCATACCTTCCGCCGACTTTCAAGGGCCCGCACACCGAGTTCTATGGCGACAAAGGGGTGCTGGCAATCAACGGTGGAACCGGCGCGGACAGCGTCGAGACGTATGACGCGGCAGCGAACGGCGGCACCGGCGGCTGGAAGCCGGTCGGCCTGCCGAATGAAGGCTGGGACATCGTCGATCGTGCCGGAGCGATCACGCACTTGGCGGACTGCATACTCGACGACACAGAACTGCAGATGTCGGCCCGCCAAGCTTTGCACATCCTCGAGGTCCTGGAACTCGTGCCACAGTCACACGCAAGCGGTCGGTTTCTCGAGACGACGACGACCTTCTAGCCACGCCGCTGCCCCGGGAACCACCGCCCCCATCAGTAAACGAGGAGAAGCCAGGATGATAGACGAGACCCGCGCAGAGGACACAAGCGCTTCACCGCCGGTCCTGACGGACGGCCCGGTGATCGATCTCCTCGGAGGCAATCTGAACTCGTTGATCCCACCCCGTAGCCGGCCTACGGACTACGGTGGGGCGGTCCTCAGAGGCGGGGTGAACTGCGTCCATATCACGCTCGGTATATACGCCAGGGACATCGAGCATATGCTCGACGAGTTCTTCGACGCCTACAACCAGTTCGAGCAAATGGGCGACAAACTGCTCCACGTCGAGCGTGTCGCGGACATACACGAAGCTCGTGAGAGCGGCCGGTTGGGGGTCATCCTGGGGTTCCAGGGACTCGACATCTTCCGACACAACACCAAATTCCTCGCCATATTTCATCGCCTTGGTCTCCGCATAGCTGAACTCACCTACAACGAATCGAATATGCTCGGCGGCGGCTGCCTCGAGTCCAGTGACGATGGGCTCACCCTGCTCGGTATTCGGATGGTGCGCGAACTCAAACGCGCCGGCATTCTGCTGGACCTCTCTCACGCCGGTGTCAAGACATCCATGGACGCGATCGAACGGTACGAGGGGCCGGTGGTGTTCACTCATTCAAACGCCTACGAGGTCACGCCGAATCCACGCAATCTCACGGACGATCAGATCAAGCAGGCGGCGGCTACCGGTGGCGTTATCGGTCTCGCCTCCTACTCCCCCTTTTGCCACGTCGAGGGCAAAGACCGACTGGATCTCGACGACTACTTCCGCCATATCGAGTATGTCGCCGAACTGGTAGGACCCGAGCACGTGGCGATCGGATCGGACATAACGCCTCAATCCAAATTGGTTTGGGAGAATGCCACCAAGCGCATGTACCCCGACATGGTCGGGCCATACATCTTGGAAACCGAATACGTGGACGGCCTCGAGACCCACGCCGATTTTCCCGTGATTCCCGACGGGCTCCGGCGCCGGGGCTTTTCGGAAGATGAGATCCGCGGAATACTGGGGGGCAATTTCATTCGTGTATGTGAGCAGATATGGGACTAGTCAAAGGCAACATATTATCGATGACGTGATGGGCGAAGAGATGCTGTTTAATCGAGATCGCGCTTTTCTACTAATGGCAGAAGCGGGCATAGACGTTCTTCTCCTAACACAACCGAACAACTTCCTGTACCTCTCCGGGTTTACGCAGGTCAACTCGTTCTCGTTCATAGATCGCCCCTCGATTGGACTGTTCTTCGCAGATCCCTCGAGCGCGCCCGTCGCGATCATTCCCCACTGGAACTACCCCGCCTTCGTACGGGCAAGCTGGATTACGAAAGTGGTGGCCTATGCGGAGCACGCCACCGACCATGGTACGGATAAGTCCGGGGGTTGGCGCCAGGCGATGAAGGGGGCCCTGCGGGCCTGTCCCGATGCCCGCAGGATCGGCGTAGAGGAGAAGTTCCTTGCCAAGTGGATCCTTGATGTACTTGTCGACGCGTTTCCAGACCGAGCGTTCGTGGATTGCACGGAACTCATCCGCCGCATCAGAGCTGTGAAGACGCCAGTCGAAATCGAGCGCATGCGCTCAGCGACGAGGATTCTCGAGAACGCCTGCGAAGACATGCTGGCCAATGCGAGAGCGGGTATAACCGAGACGGAACTTGCCACCGCCTTCCGGGCCAGCGTCGGCCAGCAGGGTGGGGAGGGCATCAAGAACTTCGTCTTGGGGATCGGCCCGGAGAGCGTAGTCACGCACAAGGTCCCGGGTGCCTGCGAGCTGAGAGACGGCTATGTCCTGCGATTTGATCTCGGGGTCCAAGTGCTCGGCTACTACGCGGACAATGCTCGATCGTATGTTTGGGGCACGCCCAACCAGGTCCAATCACGAATCTATGCCGCCGTTCTGGAGGGGCAGCAGCGAGGTGCGGCGCTGCTTCGCTCCGGAGTGACCGCGGGGGAGATCTACGACGCAACGCTGGCCGCCGTTCGCGAGGAGATTCCCGGAATCAAGATGGAGCACGTGGGCCACGGCATGGGCGTGGAGCACCACGAAAGCCCGGCGCTGATCTACGGGAGCCGGCAAGAGCTCGAACCGAACATGGTGATCAACGTCGAAACGCTCTATAACGACCCCGAGCACGGTGCGTTCACCGTCGAGGACACATACTTGATCACAGAAAATGGAAGTGAGCGATGGACCGAGCTCCCCCGCGAGCTGTCGCTGATCTCGGGCGCGGATCGAAGCAGGCTATAGCGCTGGTTCGTGGCAACGAGCCGCCTCACGTTGTTCGGGGCGATGTGCCAGAGCCGCGCCGCCTGGGGGAGCGCTCACTGGCGCCGATTACCGAAGAACGTCCGGCTCCTCCATCAGCGTGCGCGCGGAGGTTTGACGGAACGCCGCAGTGGGGGCCTATGCGACTGCCGCAGCTACCTTCCCCAGATACCGCTGCGCACCCTCGACTACCCACTCGTTCCACTCCATGTACAGGAACCTGACGCCCATTTCTACGTATCGCAGTGCCAGGTTGGCCCTGATTAGGCCATCGGATCTCAGGGCTCGAACGGAAGGGAACGATTCATTGAGACCACTCCCCGAGGCGGAACTGGTGTTGGATGCTGGTGCCGAGGTGGCCGAGGGCCCGGTTTGGGACGCTGATTCCGGCTGCCTCATATGGGTTGACATCGATCGTGAAGCAGTGCATTTCTTCGATCCGGCCACTGGAGAAGATTCAGTGATTCCAGTCGGGCAAAGCGTCGGGGCGGTGGCGGCTCGAAGGTCTGGTGGCTACGTCCTGGCTCTGGCCGATGGTTTTGGCGCGGTGAGTGTTGGAGGAGAAACCACCATCCTGGCGGCCGTCGAAGACGAGGTTCCGGAGAACCGGATGAACGACGGCAAGTGCGACCCCGGCGGCCGATTCTTCGCCGGTACGACGCGGCGGGATTTCTCCGGACCGGAGGGGACGCTGTACCGGCTTGACCCAGACCTCAGCGTCCGTACAGTCCTCACCGACGTCTGGATCTCCAACGGAATGGGGTGGAGCCCGGACGGGAGCCGGATGTATTTCATCGACAGCCTGGCGCACCGCGTGGACGTATTCGACTACGAGGTGACAACTGGCGCCCCGACCAACCGAAGGACGCTCGTCCAAGTCCCCGCCGCTGAGGGTAATCCGGACGGCATGACAGTGGATGCGGCTGGCAATCTCTGGGTGGCATTCTGGGGCGGGTGGGCAGCACGGTGCTTCTCGCCCGATGGCAAACTGCTTGCGGAACTGCCGCTACCAGTTGCAAACGTCACGAGCTGCGCCTTCGGCGGACCGGATATGGCGGACCTCTATGTGACGACTGCGAGCCTGGGGCTGACCGGCGAGGAGCGTGAAGCTCAGTCTCATGCCGGGGGGTTATTCCGAATCTCCCCGCCGACAGGCGGGCTGCCGCCACATGATTTTGCGGGGTAGCGAATCGGTGGTGCGATTCTGTCGTATCCTGACCGGATGACGGGGAAACTGATTCCATTCACCGAGGGCGACCTGGATGCCTTCAGGATCGGTACGTGGATTCTTGGGACCGGGGGTGGCGGCGATCCTTACTTCGGGTATCTCTGCGTGCGGAAACTACTGCGGGAAGGCAAGCAGCTTTCAATAATGGATCCGGCCGACCTGCCCGACGACGCGATGGTCGCCGCAGTCAATCAGATGGGTTCGCCGTTGCCGGCCGAAGAGCGATTAACGGACCCGTCCACCATCGTCCGGGCCGTCCGGGCGATGGAGGACTACGTGGGCATCCGGTTCGATGCGATCATGCCCTGGGAGATCGGCGGTGGAAATGCGTTCCAGCCGCTGATGGCGGCGGCGGTGATGGGTCTCCCGGTGGTGGACGCGGATGCGATGGGTCGCGCCTTTCCCGAGGCTCAAATGACGAGCTTTGCGGTGATGGATTTCAAGTGCTACCCGCTGGTCATGGCCGATATCCGCCCGAACACGATCATCATTTCCCAGGCTGCCGATTGGAAATGGCTGGAGCGTCTCCGCCGCCGTGTCTGCACCGAGATGGGAGCCATTGCAGCGACGTGCAACCCTCCACGGACCGGCCTGGAGGTAAAGACCGGAAGTCATCTCCAGA
>Ga0310121_10001142_pt1 | contig 27909 bp, 30 predicted proteins | sample CB27_Tmax_986_MG_FD_203504 | JGI IMG/M metagenome (GOLD analysis project Ga0310121, IMG submission 203504) | Marine microbial communities from Western Arctic Ocean, Canada - CB27_Tmax_986 | ecosystem: Environmental > Aquatic > Marine > Oceanic | place: Canada: Western Arctic Ocean | collected... | reverse complement strand
TGCTTGCCACTCGCTCTCTTTTTTCTTGCGCTCAATGGCCAAAGCCGATTTTTTGTAGATTCCCACGCTTTGAGCCCGCTTTTCCTCAAAGCCTCGCTGTAATCGCGTTTTTTTTTCGTGATGCTCGTCGATCGCTTGCTGCTTCACCTGGGCAAAGTCATTTTCTAACTGCCGACGCCGAAGGCCAAAATCGGTCTTCATACGGGCGACGTGCCCTTGATAATTCGCCTCCGCCGCCTTTAACTCTGTGGCTAAAGTGCCCGCAACACGTGACTCGGCCTGCGCGCGCTCGTTGGCCATCTCCTGCAGTTGCTGCATGAGGCGGAGTTGGCGTCGGATTGTGAGTATTTCTCTAGTCATTCTTCATTGCTCGCACTCGCGCTGAATCTGATTCATCAGCTGTCGCATCCGTTGAATCGCATCGAGTGACGTTTTCGTTGCCGGACTGATAGGCTCCAAATACCGCTCACAAAAAGCTTGACTCACATCATCCTGCCAAAGTTCGGCGGTTTGCTGCCAGGCAACTTGCAGATCTTCGGTTGCTTTCCGAACGCGCGCGGCACTTGTGTAGAGATCCCAGTTACGCATAACTACGGCTCCCCATTTAATTATTTTGGTCCGGTTTTTCGGTCGGTGCGATCACTATCTTTGCCTCTGGTGTCCGCGACTCTCCTGCCGGCGATTCTTGTGCCCGGGGGTCATGGGCCCGGGACTCATGGAACAGTGGAGCACGTTCGATTTGGTAAGCGTCCAAGCGTCGCACAATCTGTTGCAATCGAGCCCTCGCCGCCGGCAATTCGGTTTCCAAGATGCGCTTGAGCTGGCCGACGCGGCCTGCATACTCAAGCATTTCGTGTTGTAGCTGCCGGTTCCAATATCGGACCCGTTCGATCTTCTCACGGCAGTACTCTAAACGCACCTGCGCTTTCTTAAGCACCGCCCGCTCCTCGCGACACGCCGGACGTTCGCCAGCGACCGGAAACATGATACACCGCTCTAAATTGAGCTTCGCTTGATGGACGGCGTCCTCAGCTAACTTTGCCTGTTTCTTCCAGTAGCTCGGGCGATCGCGTTTCAACCATCCTGTGGCTCGCTGCAATTCAGAAGTTAACGACTCAAGAGCGTCCTGAACTTGCTGCTCGTACTTTGCGAGCTGAATTCGGAAGTTCTCTATCGCGTCAACAGAACGAACTTGGGCGGGAGTGGGCATGAGTCAATGACGAACGACGAATGACGAGTGAATGGCCGAAGCACGAAGCACGAATAACGACAGATCGAAGCTATATCGTCATCCGGCCATTTCTAGTGAGTTGGCGTCATTCACTGGTTAGGTATTCGTTATTTCCTCCTATTTCTGCTGTAGGTACTCGTCAATCCGTGCTGCTTTGCGTAGCAAGAACGGTGCGTATTCATTCGAAGTTTCGATCGAGCGGGCTATCAGTTTGAGGTGATGTTCGAATTCCTCGGCGAACTTTACGTGTTCTTGATCCCGCCAACTGTTGTTCAGATTCTGTAGCTGACTGGCCAGTGTGGAGAGGCGTTCTTCCAGCTCGGCATTGAATTGGCCGAGCTGCTGAGCAAAACGCCGCAGCTCCGCCGGATCGACGATCGCTTGAGACATGCGCGACCTCTTGGTCTGTTGGCTCGCGCTACAGCAGCTCCATCGCTACAGGCAAGGACGAGTGTCAGCTTCGTAGCACAACAGCCGTTCCAAACTGTTCCCAATTAACGATGCCAGTCAGTTAACGATGCCAGTCAGTCAACGATGCCAGTCAGTCAACGATGCCAGTCAGTTAACGATGCAATTGGGTCTACGAGGCCAGTGGGTTTACGGTGCAAGCGGGTCTACGATGCAAGTCGGTCTATAATGCGACCCGTAAAGAATCGCCACATAAATCCGCGTCGATTCGCTCTTCCCCACGGTTTCATTCTAGTCGTCGCGGATTCAGGCGTAAAGCAATTGTTGGTAAGCGCTGGAGATCCCCGCGCGGATTCAGCAACCCGGCAGCCTTGACTGCAGGCTGGGAGACTAGCGAGGCGGCAGAACCGCACTAACCGCTTCAGTCGATACCGCCGCTTGGTCTGCGCTTCCAGCGCGCTGGAAAGCAGAATCGATCAGCACGAGTTCTTCCGCTATGGCGGCTACAGTCTCGCGAATTTGCGCTTCCGTGTGGGTGCTGGTGATAAAGAACCGCAGGCGGGCAGCACTCTCTTCCACCGCGGGGTAGAGAATCGGTTGCACGTTGACGCCGCGCCGGAACAACGCCTGCGCAAGCTGCAGCGCGTATTCAGAATTACCCGTGATCACGGGCACGACTGGCGTATTGTTGCTGGTGCCTGTGTGAAGGCCTTCACGCTTGGCCAATCGCAGGAACATCCGCGAATTCTCCGCAAGTTTGGCGACTCGGTCCGGCTCTTCTTGGAGTAAGTTGATTGATGCGAGTGCCGCGGCCGTATTGGGTGGGCTGAGGCCGACGCTGTAGACAAAGCCGGGCGCGGTGTATTTGAGATACTCTACTAACGCCGAGCCGCCGGCAATGTAACCGCCGCAGCTGCCAAAGGACTTGCTCAGCGTGCCCATCCACATGTCTATGTCACGTGGGTTGACGTCATAATGTTCGGCCATGCCGCGGCCATGCAGGCCCATGGTGCCAATCGAGTGGGCTTCGTCGATCATCAGATAGGCTTTGTGCTTTTTCTTGATGTCGACCAGCCGCGGTAGGTCGCAGTAGTCGCCATCCATGCTGTAGACGCCCTCGGCGACGATTAGCACTCGGCGGTACTCGTGCCGCACCTCTTCAAGGATGCGGTTGCATTCTTGCCAATCATTGTGCCGGAATGGACGCCGACGGGCACCCGAGAGCATTGCACCCTGCAAAATACTGTTGTGACACAGTCCATCATGCAAAATGAGGTCACCTGCGCCGAACATGTGGCCGATCACTGTTTCGTTCGTCGAGTGGCCGCCGACAAAGACGATCGAACTCTCGGTGCCAATGAAGTCGGCGATCGCCTGTTCGAGTTCGACGTGGATCGACTTTTGGCCTGACACCAAGCGACTGGCCGAGACGCTGGTGCCATACTTCGAGACTGCCCGCCGCGCCGCTTCGATGACGACTGGATCGCCCGACATGCCGAGATAGTTGTAGCTGCAGAAGTTGACGTATTCGGAACCGCCAATCCTCGTACGGTCGTTGGTCACCCCTTCGTGAACCGTAAAGAACGGGCTGACCCGGCCCGGCCGCCGAGTCATTTCCAGGTTTTTTTGCAAGCGGATGTAATCGGCTGATTTGGTAAAGACATAGTCCTCTTCGGGCAAGATTAGCCGGGTCGGACGGGCCGACTTCTCTTTGACCTGTCCGCTCATGTGTTGTTGGATCGCCTCGACCACTTCGCCGCAAGTTTCCATCGATGGCAAAACCTGTTCGGGGAAGCGACCGCCAAATTCGTCTTCGAGCGCGGCGATAATCTCGATTCGCTCCAGCGAGTCGAGTCCGAGTTCGACAATGTTCGTATCCCAATCCAACTCGCCGACGCGCTCGCGGCCAATGTTACGGATTTGTTGATAGACGATCTCCGCGATCTCCGCTGCTTCACCCGCAGGCAGCGGCGCAGCAGCAGCGCCGTTGAGTAGATCTGCCGCGGCCCTAGCCCGTGTCCCAGCCGGAGTTTCAGCCGGAGTCTCGCTCAGTTGTTCCGCCGGCGGTTGCGTCGATGATTGTTGGCTTGGGCTTTCGTCCAAATCGCCTTCTTCAACCCAGCTCGATACTTCTGCTTCGACACGACGGCGGCGTAGCGAAGGCGTTATCTCCACTTTGCCTGTGGCTGCCGACCAAGTCGCTTGTGCGGCCAGTGTGCCGGCCAAATAACCGTCGCGGCAGGCGTGCCGTTGAATCTTCCCGCTGGAGGTCTTAGGTATGCTACGGGCCTTTATCAGTACGATCGCCGTGAGGGCTAACTCGTGTGTCAACGCTACCTTTTTGCGAACCGCTTCAATAATCGAAGGGAAATCGAGATCGCGGCGGCGAACCGTTTCTTGAACGAGGACCAACTGTTCTGCGCCCTCTTCGCCGACATGGCCCTCCTTGCCGGCGAGGATCGCTGCTCCCGCGCAATGAGCGACATGTTCGTGCGCCGATTGGGCAGTGTGTTCGATGTCTTGCGGGTAATGATTAACGCCACGGAAGATGAGCAAGTCTTTCAGGCGGCCAGTAACAAACAACTCGCCGTCGCGAAGAAAACCGAGATCGCCAGTTCGCAAAAACGGGCCGCGGCCGTCGCTCAGCCGTGCCTGAAATATCTGTTTAGTCAAGTCATCCCGTTTCCAATAACCGCCCGCCACGCTGGGCCCCGAGACCCAAATTTCACCAACCCTGTTGTCGCCGAGTGAGTCAAAGGTTTCTGAATCGGCAATGACAATTTGTTGATCGAGTAAGTTGCCGCCGCTGCCGACCAATTCGCGCGAATCCTCGGCACCAGGCTCGGTCTCAATCACTTGGTGCTTTTCCAAAGCTTCGATCTGCAAGGACTTGACCGCCGGCGGCGACTGCTTGTAACCACCGGTCACGATCAGCGTTGCCTCAGCCAACCCGTAACAAGGATAAAAGGCCTCGCGACGGAAGCCGCATTCGGCAAACGCCTTACTGAAACGGTCGATCGTGTCTGCACGCACCGGCTCAGCACCGTTGAAGGCCAACGCCCAGCGGCTCAGATCGAGCGTGGTTTTCTGCTCGGCGGTGACCTTTTCGACGCAAAGATCGTAGGCGAAATTGGGCCCGCCGCTGATTGTGCAACCAGTCTGGGACAACATTCGCAGCCATCGTACCGGTTTTTGCAAAAAGTGGGTTGGTGAAAATAGCGTGTTCAGCTTGCCCATGTAAAGCGGCTGCAGGATACCACCAATGAGCCCCATGTCGTGATACAGGGGTAGCCAAAAACAGCCACTGCCAGAGCGTGTATGCTCGAACGCATAGGAGATCATTGCCGAGTTGTGCATCAGATTGGCGTGCGAGAGCATCACACCTTTAGGCGTACCGGTCGAACCGGAGGTGTATTGCAAAAACGCCAGCGTCTCGCCATGCACATCGGGCCGCTGCCAACTGTCAGATAAATCTTCGTCCCACTGGTCCGTTGCCCGCCAACGAATCTGCTGCAGCGAAGGTGTGTCGCTGATCATGGTCTGCACGCGTTCCAGCACATCGAATGTCGTGAGCGCGATCTTTGCCTCGGCGTCGCCGGCAATCGAATCGATCCGCGCCATGTTGCGATTGCGCCTGGGCGGATAAGCCGGCACGGCAGTCACGCCAGCGTAGAGGCAGCCAAAAAATGCCGCGACAAAATCAAGCCCAGAAGGATAGAGCAGTAGCGCCCGTTCCCCCTCGAGGTCCATCGACTGAAGCGACGCGGCAATCGCCCGCGCCTTGCGGTCAAGATCGGCGTAGGTCCATTCGACAAGTTCCCGCTCGCCGTCAACGAGAAAACGAAATCCCGTATCATCGCCTTGATGCAAAGCGCGATGCTGCAATAGTTCAACGAGATTCGAAGGACCAAAAAAAGAACCGGGGAGATGGTCGAGGTGCACGGCGGGCTATTTCCTAGGGAAATGAATGACAAATGACAGAATTTTGAATGACGAAAGGATGAACGACGAAAGATCGGGCCCACTTCACTAAGCGACGGCCGAACAGCGAAGTCCGACAGTCCCTTCGCCACTCAGGCTAAATCAGTCAGCCTTAATCATTCAGGCTTCGTCATTAGGTTTTACGGCTGGTAGCAGGCAACATGCCGTCCAGGGGGATAACCAACGCGCCTCCCAGGGCGAGGAATAGTAGCTGGCCAACAACGGCACGTCCAACAACCGCAGCAGCCAGTGCGAGCAGGCATCTCGAGCTGTTGAAACTAGCAATCCATCATTGTAGACAGGAGAAATCATAGTCACACCCCCTACAGGAGGGCTTTTAGTGGAGGGAGGGAAAGGCACGCTGCGGTCTACCGCTGGCTCCACTTTGGTATCGTGGAAGGGGGCACTCCGCAGTCGACGCGATGTTCCGGTCATTGAAACTACCACCCGATCGACCGAGGAGCAATCCAACGTCAACCCGAAAAGCACTATATTCGCAGCACAAAACTCGCTCTGCCAGCATTTCAAGCAGAGACGACACGGCTTCGTCAGTCCTTGTAGCTTACGCCCCCGACAAAGCCGTTAGCGGAGCAATCTATTGCGGTGAGTGCGCGTTTGAGCGTCCACGTTTTACCGAACCTGCCTGTCAGCAATGGCTTAGGTCCGACTCACAAGGAATCACACAATCCTGCTTTTCGACTCGAAACCAGCAATGTACTTGCTGATCGCGGCGTGAGCATCAATAATGAAAGCTGACAGTGAACTGTTTCACGCATCATTCTCACAATCAAAAAAGGAGCGTTACCTTGCTGACCGAAAGCGAAGTTTCGCGGAGTTGGGCCCGTTTGTTCAAGGATGGCAATTTTACTACAAATTCTTTTGAGAGTGCCGAGAACTTACTGGATGAATTGCGGCCAGAAAGCCCGCTACGTCATCGGCTCTCTAACGAGTTAGTTGAGCTGCAGAAAATTCACGCTACAAAGGTCGAAGCTTAGCGGTTGAAGCTTAGCGGTCGAAGCTTAGCCGCCAGTAGGCTAGATGGGAGCCAGGCCAGTAGTAGCCTAGAAGCCAGGCTAATAGAAGTTGAGATTGCCAGTAAGCTGGGCTGACAGCAACTCGACCAGCAATTGCCAAGCGACAAGATGCGAGAGTCGGTTTCGTTCGAGACCGCTCTCGTTTTTTCGTGTGCAGTTCGAAAGTTGAGAATCGCGCATGAAAAACCCCGGCATGCCGCCCGGGGCTGTTGGTTTTTTTCAAATCGCAGTGGCAATTATCAATACAAGACGTCGAAACCGACCGTGGCACCATTGATGAAGATGTCTTGCTGTCCACCTTCAAGAATTCCCAGATCGGGCAGGGCCCAACGTTGAGTCTGTGACGCTCGTGTGATGTTGTCAATAAACATCGCCGTATAACCTAGCCTTAAAGCAATGGAACTGGTCACGTCGTAGCTCACTTCCGCGCGAATCTCAGCCAGCGGAGAGAAAGACTCCTTGTGACGACCAGATCTTACGGCATGAGGCTGACCCGTCGCCGAGCGATTAACGCCACCTGGAACCAAGTCTTGTCCAATAGCACCAATCTGGTCCTGATCTTGGACGTTGTAACCCCAGACGAATCGACCATCGAAATCGAAACCCCAACGGCCACTCTGAGTATGCCACTTACCGCGGATTTGTGGACCTACGATCGAGTTTTGGGCTTCGGTATTTGCATAAGTAAGTCCAAGAATGCCACCGCGGCCTTCCCAGTAGAATTCGTCTGTCAGCCTTAGGTAGCGTGCACCGACGGCAATACTGGCACTATTGCGCTGATCCTTCTTCTGCTGATGGCGATTACTTAAATCAACCGTCCGCATCAGTTCGACGCCTTGGGTTTCTGTGCGGTTTCGCACGATGAAGGTATCGAACGCAACATTGAACGTATGCAGATCGTCAAAGTCGACGCCGTTGCCGAGGAAGATATCACCCCCATCGAACACGCCGTTTGCGTTGACGTCGACGAAAACGGTAAAGAAAGTAAAGCCGTCTCCGTCGATGTCGTCTGGAATTCCGTCTGCACCCGTTGAGACAGTAGCTCCTGTGATTTCAAGGACAGTTAACACGTCGCCAAAGAGCGTTGGGCCATCAAGCGACTCTTCAGTTACCGTTATGTTTGTTAGGACACGACCCGGCCCTGCCACCGTTGGCCCACCTTGGTTGTTCACTCCATTGATCGAATAGTCGCGGAAACCGGTCAGGAATCCGGCTGGAGCGGTAAAGTTGACATGAACGCTGCCGAAGCCGTTTCGACTCGTTGACAGGTCGTTCGGCCCGAGCCCAAATGGCGGAGTAATTCCTGGAGAGATATCATCGTTATCTCGAGTCAACAACGGTAGCGTGTTGGGGATCGCAATTTCGTTGAATCCATAGACCGCAGTCTTTGATACTTCGGGACCATCCAGAATACCGAACAGCCAACCAGTACCCTCGTTTAACAGTCCAAACTCATAACGTTCTCCCCAGGCAAACTTCGATGTAGGCGGCGCGTCTTGAATGCTGTTGAGGATCGCGTAGCCAACAGGGGCTACACCTTCTGAAAACGCTGTCTGAGGTAAGACCACCTCTGACTGAACATTCAAGCTATTGTTGCCAATGGTGGTCCGTTCGCCCGTCATAGCCCAGCTTAGTTTGTCGTATCTGAAATACAGACCGCTGCTCTTGCGGACTGGTTGATTGTCAAAATCAAAATCGATCGGTGAGAAAAACTGCAAGTCATGCCCAGGGCCCAACTCGCCAAACTGTGCTGTGGCCGGCGCGGCAATCAAGAAACAGGCTGCGAGCCACATCGTTATTTTTTGTACTGTCATAGCTTCCAACTACCCTTGTTGGAGTGCCCTTGGCAGGCACCTGGTGGTTATTCGCTTACCCTCACAACGGCAGCGAAGAAGACTCCTGTGCTGGTAGTATCGGACGTGCCAGTCGTGCGGGTTGAGTAAGATCGGTAAACTCTGACGAAAATAACGATTTTGACGCTACTGCTGCGTTGCAGCTAGGATTTAGGATGGGTGGAATCAGCCGCCACGCGTTAGCGTCCGGTTTTTGCAGGCGGAACCGGGTGCTAACGCACGGCGGCTGATCCTAAAATAGTGCTGTCACAATGCACCAGCGGCAGCGCAGCAACTAGAGTCGCGAGGCAGAAATGTATTGGCTTTTCTTGCAGCGAGACTCGGTTCTCTAACCCCTCAAGGCTCTTCATTTGTCCCCCTTTGATCCAGGGGATATACTTCTGCTGTAGCACCGCAAACCTCCAAGGCATCAAACTATGCTAAGCCGCCAGCGCCACTTATATCGCGATTTGACTAGAGTCTGTCGGCTAGCTGGCGGTTTCGTTGGATTGCTAGCGATCTGGGCCATTACGACCAGTGACGTTGCCGAGGCCCAGCCAGCCGCTACTGCAGCTCCTGCTACAACAGACGCTGGAACAGACGCTGGGCCCGTAGCAGGCACTGCAGGCGAAAACTGGGTGCAAATCCGCCGTGACGCGAAAAACAAACCGCTGGCACTCGAGGTTGCAATCGTCCGCTACGTTGCTGCCGAAAATGGCGTTGCTGCCGAAAATGGCGCTGCCGCCGAATATGCCAAACAATCGCCCGCCAAAGTCGAGGCGTATGTCGACTTAATCGGGGCAGTGCATGTCGGAGATCCCAGCTACTACCAGGAGCTGAACCGCCGGTTTCGCCGCTACGATGCCCTGCTCTACGAGCTGGTTGCCCCGGAAGGCACAGTCGTTGAGCGTGGCCGTGGCACCTCCAATGCTCATCCGCTGGGAGCTCTGCAGAATGGCATGAAGTCGATGCTCGAGCTGGATCACCAATTGGAAAAGGTCGATTACACCCGTCCCAACTTCGTCCACGCTGACCTCTCACCTGACGAATTCATGCAGTCGATGGAGGATAGGGACGAGGGTTTTTTCCAGCTTTATTGTCGGATGATGGGGCAGGCGATGGCCCAGCAGAGCCAGCAAGCTGCCCAAGGCGAATCGGCCGACCTCGACATTTTTAGCGCACTATTTTCGCAAGATCGACCTCGCAAACTGAAGATCGCTTTGGCCAAGCAGTTTGAATCGATGGAGTCGATGTTGATGGGTATGTCGGGCCCCAACGGCTCGACACTGATCACCGAGCGCAACAAGCGGGCGCTAGAAGTCCTTCGTCAGCAGCAAGCTGCCGGTAAACGGAAGATTGGCGTTTTCTATGGAGCCGGCCATCTTGCCGATATGCACGAGCGTCTGGTCAAAGATTTCGACCTCCAGCCGATCGGCACCGTCTGGCTGGAGGCCTGGAATCTGCGGCCGTAGCTCGCAGATCCTCAGGAGAACTGCATAGTCCTTTTTCCCGAACCCTAGTAATTTCCAGTCCGTAGTAGCGTGCATCAGGGGGGCTCTTTTCTAAAAAGGAGCCTGTACGTTGCCTACCAAAACTCTTCTCGCTACGTTTTGTCAATTGGAAGATCCCCGTAAACGATAAATAACTTACCGCTTTTGTAACACCTCACTCGAATCCAGATTGCCTCTCGCCAAGACGCCAAGATCGCCAAGACCGTTCCTACTGGGGGAGACCGTTGACGGTCCGGGTGATCCCAGCCTTCGTTCTCATCCATTCTTTGCGATCTTTGCGCCTTTGCGAGAACCCATTCTTTATAATATTGAAAAACGCACTTCCCGTCAGTCTAACCGCTACGCTAAATAACGGAAAGTTATTTAGCGGCTGCCACTTAATCCCTGACTTTGCAGTTCTGCTGTCGCAGATCCTCTCTCACTCTTTGCGCGGCGGCCACAACCTGCTAAAATCTGGGGCTCAAATAGAAATACCGTTCCCTACTAGCAGGAGCCCGTTATGGCCAAGCCTGGTCGTAAAGTCAAGAAAGCCAACCACGGTAAGCGCCCGGCAAATAGTCGACCACGCAAAAATCGGCGCCAGAAGGTGAAGACTTAAGCCGGTTTTCGAGTGAAATCGAGGAATCCCGTCGTGAATGGCAAAGATTTGATTGTCGATCCTGCCAACATCGACTACGGCAACGTCGTTGCCGGCCGTGAAGCGATTCGTCGCCATAATCCTCAGCGCGACGCGATGGAACAGCTCACGGCGATCGTCTACGACGATCCAGAAGCCAACATCTGCGTCGGCTATCGCGATCTTTCAGCCCAAGACGAGTTTTGGCACTCGGGCCATATGCCAGGCATTCCGCTGATGCCGGGCGTCATCATGTGTGAGGTGGCCGCGCAGGTTTGCTCGTACCACTCTCACCGCCACGATCTGCTCGGCTGCGAGGTGATGGGTTTTGGCGGGCTAGACAACGTGCGGTTTCGCGGCATCGTCCAACCGGGTGATCGACTGACAGTTGTTTGCCAAATCACGAACGTTCGTCGCGGTCGCATCATCGCCAGTCGCTTCCAAGGCTTCGTCGGCGAGTCGCTTGCTTGCGAGGGCGAGATCCGCGGCATTCCACTCCCTGTTGATGAGTTGGGCCAGCCGTAAGGCTTGGTTGTTGCCGACGACGCTTACGCATTGTTTGCAGACTACAGACCACACACCACACACCACCGGCCACAGGCCGCATTCGATTCATGGGCCGTCGAGCGTTACCTAAAGTTGATCTGGAAATGGATCTTTCATCCCACCTCCTCACGGTCGAAACTATTCCCGTTCCCTGGAATCCGACCGAGCTGTTTGGTCGCGATGCACCGTTAGAAATTGAAGTCGGTAGCGGAAAAGGCTTATTTCTACAGAATGCCGCATCGACTCAAGCTGAGCATAATTTTCTTGGAGTGGAGGTTTCGTTCAAATACGCCCGTTTCACGGCCGCTCGACTCGCAAAGCGACAGATTTGCAACGCGATTGCCGTTTACGGCGACGGACTGCGGCTGTTTCGCGAGTTGGTGCCCGACAATTCTCTGGAGGCAGTTCACGTCTATTTCCCCGACCCTTGGTGGAAACATCGCCATCGCCGCCGCCGGGTCCTCAACGAAGCATTTCTCACCGATGTCGTGCGCACTCTCAGGCCGCATAGTCGATTGCATTTTTGGACGGACGTCGAGGAGTACTTTGACTCGACCATAAAACTGATCGCTGCTCGGACCCCGCTGGTCGGACCGCTGGAGGTTCCAGAGCAGCCGGCAGAACACAGCTTTGACTACCGTACCCACTTCGAGCGCCGGACACGGTTAAACGAGGAGCCGGTCTATCGGGCGCAGTTTGAGAAAGTGTGATATCAATCGCGTCGCTCGATTTTACAATTTCAGCTTCGCGGGGCTTGGCTTAGGGCTAGACTGCTCCCGAAGTTTCCTCATAAGTACGACCAGCTCCTGCGCGGTCGCTCGACTGGTAGTTTGTCAAGGCAATGTCGTACAACTGCTGACCATGGGGCGTCGGGTAGTTGCCAGTGATGCATGCCTGGCAAAGTTGCTCTGAGGACTTTTCGACCGCGCGGGCGATCGACTCGACCGGCAGGTAGCGCAGCGAATCAGCCCCTAGCTCTTTGGCCATTGCGGCAAACATCTGATCGTCGGACCGCTCCGCTTGCTGAAGCTGGTCTGGTTGCTGAAAATGAGGAGCAAACAGCTCGCCGATCGTCGACATGTCGATGCCGTAGAAACAAGGGGCAACAATTGGCGGGCAGCCGACGCGGACATGAATCTCCTTGGCCTTGCCGACATCGCGGATCTTGTCGATCAACACTCGCATCGTCGTCGAACGCACGATGGAATCTTCGACCAACAACACGCGTTTGCCCTCCAGTACTTCGGGGAGCGGCGTGTATTTCACAGCGGCTTTGGCTTGGCGGTCTGTGCCGCCTTCGATAAACGTGCGGCCTGAGTAGCGGTTGCGGATCAAACCCTCGACACTCGGTACGCCCAACTGATAGGCCATTGCGTCGGCCGCCGCCTTGCTGGTATCGGGTACCGGCACCACGATCGTATCTACATCGAGGTCGATATCTTCCACCCGAGCTAGCTCTTCGCCCAGGGCTTTGCGAGACAGATAAACGCTCCGCTCGTCGAGCGTACTGGCGACGTTGGCAAAGTAAATCCACTCAAAAAAGCAGTGGGCCCGCCGCGTGTTTTCGGAGAATCGTTCAATACTGATTTGCCCGTCGCTGATCGTAATCGCCTCGCCAGGTTGGAGCGATTTGATCGATTCGGCCGAGAATCCCAGATTCACCAGCGCGACGCTTTCGCTGGCCGCGGCCAGCAGCGGTCCCTCAATCGCGTAGCACATCGGCTTGATGCCCAGCGGATCGCGTGCCACCAGCATTTCGCCTTGCGCGTTGAGCAGCGCCAACGTGTAAGCCCCGTCGAATCGCGTTGCCAGATGCCGCATCACGTCGATGAGCGGCATTCGGCGGTCGCCCGACAGCTCGCGACTGATCTCGTGCATGATAATCTCGGTATCGTTGGCCCGCGCCAGGTGGTGGTCGTCTTCGACCAAGAGCTTGTCGCGCAACTGCGTGTAGTTCGCCAGCTGTCCGTTGAAGGCGAAGCTAAACCACTTATGTTTTTGCAAATGGTGCCGCTCAAACGGCTGGGCGTAACTGCAATCGTCAGCTCCACAAGTGGCATAACGCACATGCCCGATCGCCGCTCGACCAGAATATTCGCGCATCAAGCTTTCGGCCTTGCCACGATGGTTGAGCCGAAACGCCTGGTTGACCGTCCCCAGCTTGCGATGGGTGTCGATCAGCTGCTGCCGCTGAGGGTTGTAGCTAGTCATCCCCGCCGACAGCTGCCCGCGGTTCTGGATGTCTAGCAGCATCCGTGGCATCAACCGTGAGATCTGCTCCGGCCCCTGCGACGTGCAGAGTGGGCTAACATCGTCGCCCGGCAAATGGTAAATAGCCGCGACGCCACACTCGTGATTCAGTTCGCTCATTCAGGGAGGGGCCGGGGGTCGGAGTTCGGGGATTTGAGCCATGGATCAGAGCCATGGATGAGAGATTGAAGCAATCTTGCCGCATTCCTCGCAGCGCAACTGATTCTACGTCAGCCCCCACTTTCCCTCAACCGGCGGTAAACAGCCGCCTGCCAGGAGTTTTCGGTCTCTTTTCCCGCACAGCACCTGTGGAAAACAGAAGCGTGTCTTTTATTTATCGGATGAAATATGCGGGCTAGCTATCGGGTGATGCAGTCGCTCGAAGGACGCTTTTGACCGGCTGCCAGAGGCACCGTTCAGCCCGTCATCAGCTCTTCGTCAGCCCGCCCTCAGCTTGGCGTCGGCCCGTCTGGCCAGAGCATCGCAAAGATGATCCCCGTCGCCAGCCCATACAGCACGCCGTCGATGATGTGTCCGGTCAATCGCGATTTGAACCAAATCGCGCTGGGCACGTTGGCAGCGCAATACGTGAGAATTCCAGCCGTCCCAACGAAACGGAAGACTGCCATAAAATTGGCGCCTGACTCTACTCCGAGCGTTGCCAAATACGCCAAACAAAAACTGGTCACCAGTAAGAAGAAAAACTGGCACGCCAGATTCTTACCCATGCCAGGGGCGGCGTCCCACACCTGAACGACCCCCACAGGCCCTTGCTGTTGCTTTTGCAAAAACGCCTCGCTTTTCATCTGCTCAGCGTCGGCACAATACGGAAACATATAATTCCCCGTCGGGATATTCATATCTCGCACCGCTTTGCCAAACGCGTCTTCGTCGGGCAAGCTCCGCCAGTCCGCTTTGTGCAATGGCACGACCATCCAAGTAATAAAGCCGATAAAAAACAACGCCACCGCGGACAGGACGATCGGTAACAACAAACTGGATAGTTCAACCATGACAAGTCTTCCCATAAAAAGAGTTATGCGTCACGAGCTGCGAGTCACGAGCTGTTCTGGCAGCCAGCGCCTCGTAACTCGCTACTCTGTTTTTTCCACTGCGTGCGCCTCCAAGTCTTTCAGATCCGCAAACTCAATCGTCGAAATATGTGTCGCTTCCAGCACTACCGGTGGGGCCACGCCAGCTTCGAGGGCCTGTTGCCAGCGCTGAGCGCACAGGCACCACCGATCACCAGGTTGCACGCCACCGAAGCGGTACATTTCGATCGGTGTACTCAGGTCGTTGCCGACCTGTTTGGAAAAATCCAAAAACTCTGCCGTAGCTTGGATGCAGACCGTATGAATCCCCATGTCGTCACGTCCGGTGCGGCAGCAGCCGTCGCGATAAAAACCAGTCAATGGATCTGTCGAGCAGGTCTGTAGCTCGGTGCCCAACACGTTCTTTGGTGTTGCCATTTGTGCCAACGCTCTCTTGGAGAAAATTCCTTGGTAGAACTGTCCTGCGCTTCTTGCCATGAACCAATATAGACCAATGTAGCCAATATAGAATGACCAGCGAATGACTCAGAAACTAATCGACGATAATTAGCAACAGTCGTTGCTGCCGCAGCAATCGCCCCCAGGGAGCTGCGTGGCGTCGTAGTCCTGGCCTTTGGTCTCGCGGGCCTCCCTGACGGCGTTGCGATGGCAATCGTATTCGGCCGCCTCGTCTAACGGGATAATCTTGACGGGCGGCACGGGGGTGATCTGCGCAGCATAGGGGCCGCGGGAATAAATATCAAAGGTCTTGCCGCAGACGGCCATTCGGCGGCCACGATAGAGCGTATGGCCGTCGTCGTCCATTACCTGCGACCAGGGGCCGTTGTAAATGACCGCGTGTTTTTGATCGAGGCACTGCCCCTCTTTGCCTTTGTATGCGCGGACCGTCAAGCTGCGAAACTCGATGCCCTCGACCGTAGCCCAGGCTTCGGTCTGGCGGCTGAGGATTTCAATGCCGTAGAAGCCAGCGCCCGCGAACGCCTGCAAGAATTCCTCTTCGACGAATGCCCCACTGATGCAGCCGCTCCAGAGGTGGGCGTCGCCTTGCAAATGTTTCGGAACTGGCTCGTCGCAAACGATATCACTAATCACCGCGCGACCGCCTCGCTTGAGGACTCGGAATATTTCGCTAAATAATTGCTGGCGATCGGCATTGCTGACCAAATTCAATACGCAGTTGGAAACTATCACGTCGACCGAATCGCTTGCGACCAACGGCTCATTCGCGCGCAATCGCTCGACTTCGGCTTCTGCCCGTAGCCAATCGCTGCTGGAGGTGACCGGATTGTCGGCCAGGTAAGCCTCGAACGATTCCAGATTGAGCGCCAGGTCTTGGATGCTCCCTTTGCGAAACTCGGTATTGGCATAGCAAAGTGTGTCTGCGATCTGTGATTGATATTTCCGGGCGAGGCTGAGCATCTCGTCGTTACGGTCGACACCGATCACTTTGCCTTTCGAGCCGACGATCTGCGCAGCAATGTAGCAAATCTTCCCACCGCCACTGCCGAGGTCGAGCACCGTCTCGCCTTCAGCGACATGCTTGGACGGATCTCCACAGCCGTAGTCGCGCTCGATAATCTCCTCGGGAATGATCTTGAGGTACTGCGGGTCGTAGTCGACCGGACAACAGAGTGCCGCTTCGGCCTCTTGTGCGGCGGGGCTGTATCGCTCGCGGACCGCGCTCTCGACATCAAGGGAAGTGGGCACGTCCATGGAATCGGCCGACCCGTTTTTGTTGCCGTTGAGATTCAAACTCACCAAATCACCCGATGGTTCCAGCACGCCAAAGCTCCCTGCCGATGGTTTCACTACGTTTCACTAGTACTGTCGATGCCTCTCCAGTGTTATCGATGTCTTATAGGCCGACAACACCAGGTTTGTTTGCAGACACGACTGGCTATCGTTCGATCTTAATCTTACTAGCGGGTTAGATTCGCTGTCAGTACGGTTTTTCACGCTGGAATTCGGGCCTGAGCTGTCAATTGTTCAGCCTCAGCGACACACGCCCGCGCGACGAAAACTGTGGTTGTGTCCGTTGTGTCCGTTGTGTCGAGGTGGCTGCCTGCTAGGCGCGCATATTTTGCAGTTCTTCTGCTGTGGGACGACCGAGGGTCGACACCACGGCCCTCTCGCTTGATAATGAGGGGCTTGATCAGCCAAATCAACCGACTTCATAAGGCCCCTTTCACAAAGGATTGGCGTAGCATGAGCACGATCGTAGACATTCACGGCCGACAGATATTGGACAGCCGCGGCAACCCAACCGTCGAGGTCGACGTCACGCTCGCCGACGGTACCACCGGTACCGCCGCCGTCCCAAGCGGTGCCAGCACTGGTGCTCACGAAGCCTGGGAACTGCGTGACGGTGGCGACGCCTACCTGGGCAAAGGGGTGCTGAATGCTGTCGCAAACATCAACGAAAAGATCGCCGACGAGCTAATCGGGATGGACGGTCTCGACCAAATCGCAGTCGATCAGCGAATGCTCGATGTTGACGGTACGCCGAACAAGAAGAATTTGGGTGCCAACGCCATTCTGGGCGTTTCGCTAGCCAACGCTCAGGCAGCCGCCCGTTTCTGCGAATTACCCCTCTACCGTTACCTTGGCGGCTCGAACGCGCGGCTGCTACCGGCTCCGATGATGAACATTCTCAACGGTGGCGAGCATGCCGACAACTCGGTCGACATCCAAGAATTCATGGTCATGCCGCTCGGTTTCGAGACTTTCAGCGAATCGCTACGCTGCGGTTGCGAAATCTTCCATCATCTGAAAAAGGTGCTCAGCGAAAAGAACCTCAATACGGCCGTCGGCGACGAAGGTGGTTTTGCTCCCGACTTGGGCGCCAATGCCGAAGCGTTCGACATTATTTTGACTGCGATCGAAAAGGCGGGCTACAAGCCGGGCGAGCAGGTCTGGTTCGCGATGGACTGCGCCGCAAGCGAGTTTTATGACAGCGACAAAAAGGTTTACAAGATCGACGGCAAGGAACTCGACTCGACCGGCATGGTCGATTTGCTCGCCAGTTGGGTCGAAAAATATCCGATCTGCTCGATCGAAGACGGCTGCGACGAAGACGACTGGGACGGCTGGAAGCAAATGACCGACAAGCTCGGCGACAAGTGCCAACTCGTCGGCGACGATCTGTTCGTGACCAACGTCGAGCGACTGCAGCGGGGAATCGACGAAGGCATCGCCAACAGCATTCTCATCAAAGTCAATCAGATTGGCACGCTGACCGAGACGATCGACTCGATTAACCTGGCCCACCGCCACAATTACAGCAGCGTCACCAGCCACCGGAGTGGCGAGACCGAGGACGCGACGATCGCTGACTTGGCGGTCGCCATGTCGACTGGCCAGATTAAGACCGGCTCGGCGTCGCGCAGCGATCGAATGGCGAAGTATAACCAATTGTTGCGGATTGAGGAGCAGCTTGGTGCCAGCGCCCAGTACGGCGGGCCATTGTTTACGCGACGGTAGTTTTCATGCCTCAACAATCCCCCATCACCGACTCGCCTTGGCTCTGGTTCGCACTTTTTTCGTCGGTGGGGCTGACAGCGTTGCTGATGACCGGCGGGAAGTTCGGCAATCGTCAGGCGGCGATCGAGCGTCAAGGGCAAGCCCGTGCTGCTGTCGGCGAAGGATTAACGATTACCCAGGATGGGACGGGGCGCAAAACTGCGGAAAAAGTGCCGGAGTATTCGCGGCCAGGGATGACGAAAATCCGTTTGAAACCGCTGGCGATCACGATTGGGTCAATTCTTGCCGTCTCGGTAGCGATGCTTGTAAGAGAGAGGCTGAAAAAGACTGGTTAATCAATAATTTCTGCTGGTGTCGGCACAGCCTGATCGAAGAATCGCCGGTCGGGAGTGCGGCGGCGGCCATCGTCGTGGTAGCCGTCGGCACCGTCAGGGTCGAGTCGGCCGGCGTCGGGGCGTCCGTAGCCGGGGCCAAATCGCTGTCGCGGATTGAAGCGGAAGCCAGGTTGGCCCCCGTTGGGCGGGAAGACACCGCTAGGGCCGCCGCCGAAATTACCTGGGCCTTGGCCCGGGGCAAAGCGCCCCATTGCACCCCCCGGGGCAAAGCCCCCCATTGCACCATAGCCGGGGCCACCATGGCCGTAGCCACCGTAGCCGTAACCGCCAAAACCGAACTGTGGGTAGGCTTGAAAATTGCCGCCGCCGGTTGTCGAGCCGCGCCAAGCGTCATGAAAACGTTCCCACTCGGCGTCGAGCCCACCGCGGCCGTTGCCGTAGCTTTGCACGCGGTAGGTGGCGTTGGAAGCACCGTCGGCACCGCGAAGCACAGTGCGCGTCCGGGTGTAACCGCTGGTTATCGCCCGCTGATCAGGCAGTGGTTCGACCGGCGGCTTCATCGCGTATTGGGCCACGCGTCCCCCGGTGTCGGGGTCGTGCGTGTAACGGCTGCGGGCGAAGACCCAACTGTCTGACGTGGGCTTCGCTCCAGTATGGGCTGACGCGGGCGTCGCTCCAGTATGGGCACAAGCGACTTGCGATACACTCCAGGTGCAACCACAATCGGCAGCGCTCGCCTCAGTCATCAGCACTGCAGCAACCAAAGCCGCTGCGAACAGCAGTCGCCACAAAAGGGCCGGTATTCTCGGGAGGTCGTTCATGGTCAAAAGCTCGGCAGTAGCGGGAAAAACATAGTTGCGAATTGCGAGTGACGAGTTGCGAGCTGCGACTTACGCGATTGGGTTGCGATGCTTGCGTTGTCGTGGCTTTAGCTTTCAGGTCGAAAAATCTTCAGCGTATGGTCCTCAGGATCGTAGAGGTATTGGTCGCCTTCATCCAATTCAGGCAGCTGGAGCTTGTTGAACTTGATCACGCGCTCCATAAACTCTTCATGTGACTTAGGGAAATCTCCGTTGAGACCGTAGTCCAAGTTGATCGCATTCTTCACCTGCAGAAAAATAGCCTGATGTTGGGCGTACATACCCGCTCCAAGCACAGAGCCCAAATAGCCGCCTTGCTCGCGAGAGAGTTTCCCTTTTTTGGGATCGAGCCCGGTCGCTTCGCGCGGTTGCGAAGCGGATCGGTTTATTTCGTTCGTGGACGGCTCGGCTTGCGCTGTCGCAGTACCGCTCGCTTGCACTGGCGCCGCAGCATCTCGGGGAACGTCCAGTTCAGGGACTTCACAACCGACCGGCAGCATCAGCATAGTGGCGAGCGTGAGAAACTTAGTCGTAGTGTTCATGTTTCGCTTCCAGTCTCTGTTTGGGGAGTCGATTCGCGGGCTGCGTGGCCGATGCCAAGGCGTCTTTGACGTGTTTCAAGTTCGCGAGGTCGCGGTGCCAAGCTGCCACGATTGCATCTGCTGCAGATTGTCGCGATGGGTCATGTCGAATTGCAGCGGGGTGAGGGTAATGTGTCCTGCTCGGATTGCTGATAAGTCGGTTTCGGTATCGCTCGGTGGGTCGGGCGCCATGCCTGTGGCCCAGTAGTAGTTGCGTCCGCGCGGGTCTCTGCGCTGCTGGAAATCTTCGCCCCAGGGAGTCGTCGCCACCGGTACGACGTGAACTTCGGCGCCGTTGTCGAGAGCTTGCCTGGGAATGTTCAGGTTGTAAAGTTGTCGCTCAGAGTTGGGCTGCGCGAGGATTTGGTTAATGATGGCCACCGCCTGCATAGCCGCCTTGTCGTAACGGGCGTCGTCGTCGTATTCCAAGGAGACGGCCACGCTGGTGATCCCGAAAAATGCTCCTTCAATCGCTGCAGCCACCGTGCCGGAGTAGAGCACGTTGATGCCGGCGTTTAGGCCGCTGTTGATTCCGCTGACCACGAGCCCTGGCCGCCGGGGACAGAGTTCGGCGACAGCCAGTTTTACGCAATCCGCCGGGCTGCCTTCGACCGCCCAACCTCGATGCTGGCCACTGTTTTCTTGGCCTGCGGGGGTAAACACTTTGCGTGCCATTAGTGGCGTGAGATAGGTAATCGAGTGGCCGACACCGCTCTGCTCGGTAAGTGGGGCGACGACGGTCACGTCTCCCAGTCTCCGCAACTGGCGTTCCAAGGCTGCCAAACCGGGTGCGTAGATGCCGTCGTCGTTGGTGAGCAAGATTTGCACGTCGTAAAGGTCCTTCAGATAGGGGTTTAAGTCGCGGCCGCCTATTTTCCATCATAATCGTTAATGTGGTGTGACGGCAACTTAGGTGGCGAAAAGGCCACGGTCTGTGACCCTAGGCCAGTGACCAGTGACCAGTGGCTAAAGACCCAATGACGAAGGAAATTGCGAACGCCCAATGATCGAATGACGAGGAATTCTCCCAATTTCGTCATTCTGGCCTCGTCATTCTTCATTCAAATCCTCTCCCCTCGCGACTCACCCCCCACCTCGGTACAATGGCGAGTTTTCCCGCCAGGAGGGTGCGATGACTGTAACCGCTTCGTTGCCTAGCGATGCTCACTGCCCCGCGGCTGCCGAACGCGTGTTGGTGCTCGACTTTGGTTCGCAATATGCCCAGTTGATTGCCCGTCGAGTACGCGAGCAGAACGTTTATTGCGAAATCATCCGTCACGACATCACGGCTCTGCGCGTGCGCGAGTTGGCACCATTGGGTCTCATCCTATCTGGCGGCCCGGCGAGCGTTTACGAAGCGGGCGCGCCGAAGTGTGATCCTGAACTGTTTGATCTCGGTTTACCGATTTTAGGCATCTGCTACGGCATGCAGTTGGCTTGCCAGGCATTGGGGGGCGAAGTCGACAACGCCCCGTCGCGCGAGTATGGCCGGGCTGAGTGCCAAATCGACGACAAGAATCGACTATTCGAGGGTGTTAGCACCCAGACACAAGTCTGGATGAGCCACGGCGACCAAGTGGCCAACATCGCTGACAGCTTTACGTCTCTGGCGAGTACAGAGACTTGCCCTTTTGCGGCAGTCAAACACAAACAGCTACCGATTTACGGCTTGCAATTTCATCCCGAGGTGACGCACACGCCTGAAGGGGGCCAGGTCCTTGCCAACTTCCTGCATCAAATTTGCGGTACGACTGGCACCTGGAGGTTGGGCGACTTCGCCGCCGAGTCGATCGCGCGGATTCGTGAACAAGTCGGCGACGATCGAGTGATCTGTGGTTTGTCGGGCGGCGTCGATTCGTCGGTCGTTGCGGCACTGTTGGCCGAAGCGATCGGCCCGCAGCTTTCTTGCATCTTGGTCGACAACGGCCTCTTGCGGCAACGCGAAGAGGAGTCGGTTATTCAAGAGTTCAGCGATCACTTTAAAACCGATTTGCACGTCGTTAAAGCCGAAGACCGTTTTTTGGCTGAGCTGGCCGGGATCGCCGATCCCGAGGAAAAGCGCCGGCGGATCGGGCACACGTTTATCGAATGTTTTGCCGAGGAAGCCACGAAAATCGACGGTGCGAAATATCTCGCCCAGGGAACGCTCTATCCCGATGTGATCGAAAGCGGCGCCGCGGTCGATGGACCGGCCGATACAATCAAGTTGCACCACAACGTCGGCGGGTTGCCCGAGGAACTTGGATTCGAGCTGATCGAACCGCTCCGTGATCTGTTCAAAGACGAAGTGCGCCAATTGGGACTACAGCTTGGCTTGCCAGAAGAGATCGTCTGGCGGCATCCGTTCCCAGGGCCGGGGCTGGCTGTGCGTTGTTTGGGCGAAGTGACGAAGTCGCGTTTAGAGACCTTACGGGCAGCCGACGCCATTGTCGTAGGCGAGATCAGAGCCGCCGGGCTCTATCGCGAAACATCACAGGCATTCGCAGTGTTGCTTCCTGTGCAAAGCGTCGGCGTGATGGGTGACTGCCGTACCTACGACGATGCCCTAGCCGTGCGCTGCGTCAACACCGACGATTTTATGACGGCCGATTGGAGCCATTTGCCGTATGAACTGTTGGCAAAGATCTCGACGCGCGTGATCAACGAAGTACCGGGCGTCAATCGGGTCGTGTATGATATCAGTAGTAAGCCACCTGCCACGATTGAGTGGGAATGAATCGCACCAAGAGGTGCGAAGCGAAAAATCGCGGAGTGCCCAGAGTCCCACAGACCCACAGACCCACCGACCAGAGACGCTCCGTCGCGAGGGCTGCCGAGAAGCCAACTACCTCTGCACCGCAGCCCTCTTCGTTTAATGCTCGCACAACAACCGCGAAACTAACCATGTATTAACCTTTGGATACGTCGCAAGACTGCCCGCAGGTAGGCAACACTTTTGGGCGGCGCACCTGCCCAGTATCGCTTGTAAGTGCTGGCTGAGTTCTCCAAGAAAACGTTCGGCCATGCTCCTGGTGGCGCGGCCACCGGTGGTAAGCCACTCCAGGGGCCTGGAAGCGTAGCGTGGTTTTTGGTCGAATACGCTCATGCTGCCTGCCGTAAAGTTTTGATATCGTCCATCCCAATCCTAACATCATACCTCCACGTCATCATACCTCCACGTCATCATACCCTCACTTGCGCATGTCTCAAAAATATATTTACCAAATCGGCAACCTCACCAAAAAAATTGGCCAGCGCGAGGTGCTCAAGGACATCTTTCTGGCGTTTTATCCAGGTGCAAAAATTGGCGTGTTGGGCCGGAACGGGTCCGGGAAAAGTACCCTGCTCAAGATCATGGCTGGCCTCGATACTGAATTTGACGGAGCAGCCAAGCTGACCGAGGGCTTTACGGTCGGATTGTTGGAGCAAGAGCCGCATTTAAGTCCCGACAAGGATGTGCAGGGTAATGTCGAAGAGGCGGTGGCCGCAACCCGGGCGATGCTCGAGGAGTTCGAGGAGCTGGGTAACAAGTATGGCGAGGTGGCCGATGATCCAGACGCCATGGAAAAGTTGATGAATCGACAGGCCGCCCTGCAGGACAAAATCGACGCCGCGAATGCCTGGGAAATTAATCGCCAAGTTGAGATTGCGATGGATGCGATGAATTTGCCGCCAAGCGATTCGCCAGTCGACAAATTGTCGGGTGGCGAAAAGCGGCGGATTGCGCTTTGCAAAATCTTGCTCGAAAAGCCGGACTTGCTACTGTTGGACGAGCCGACCAACCATCTCGACGCAGAGAGTGTCGCCTGGCTCGAACGCCATTTGGCCGAGTATCCCGGCACGATTGTCGCAGTGACGCATGATCGGTACTTTCTCGATAACGTGGCGGGCTGGATTCTGGAGCTCGACCGGGGTCAAGGGATTCCTTACGAGGGGAACTACACTTCGTGGCTAGAGCAAAAAAGCAAACGGCTACAGCAAGAGGAAAAGAAAGCGAGTGCCCGTCAGCGTTCGCTGAAGCAGGAGTTGGAGTGGGTCCGCATGGCTCCCAAGGCGCGGCAGGCGAAGAACAAAGCCCGTTTGCAAGCTTACGAAAAAATGGCGGCCCAAGAGTTTGAAGATCGACCAGACGAGTTGGAAATTCAAATCCCACCTGGGCCCCGGTTGGGCGATATGGTCATCGAGGCTTCCAATCTCGGCAAAGCGTATGGCGACAACGTGATCATGGAGAACGTCAATTTCCGCTTGCCGCCGGGGGGCATCGTTGGCATCATCGGGCCCAACGGTGCTGGCAAGACGACGCTACTACGAATGTTGATGGACCAGGAGCAGCCCGATAGTGGCTCACTCACCATCGGCGAGACAGTCGAGCTTGGTTACGTCGACCAATCGCGGGACGATCTCGTCGGGGAAAACACCGTCTACGACGAGATCTCGGGCGGGCACGATACGCTGGAGATGGGCAAGCGAACGATGAACTCACGAGCTTACGTCGCCCGGTTTAATTTTACGGGGTCGGACCAGCAGAAAAAAGTCGGTGTTCTCTCTGGAGGCGAGCGAAACCGCGTCCACCTCGCCAAACTGCTCCGTCGTGGCTCGAATGTGCTGCTGCTCGACGAACCGACCAACGACATTGACGTTGATACCCTGCGGGCCCTGGAAGAAGCGGTCACCAACTTTGCCGGTTGTGCGGTGGTGGTCAGCCATGACAGGTGGTTCCTCGATCGGCTGGCAACACATATCCTGGCATTTGAGGGCGATGGCTACGTCCATTGGTGCGACGGCAATTATGAGACCTACCAGCGGGAGCGTCGTCAGCGGTTGGGCGAGGATGCTGACCAACCGCACCGTTTCCGATATAAAAAGCTACAGCAGAGTTGAATTCGAGCTGCGAGAGGCGAGTTGCGAGTTTCAACGTCAGGTTGATACTCGCGACTCCGATCTCTGATATGGGATCTCTGATATGGGATCTCTGATATGGGATCTCGGATCGGGCAACTGAATTTTTTAATCAGCGACGGCCGTTGAGCCGCCAAATAAACCAAACGGAGCAAACCCATCATGAGCGTTTTACGAGTCGGTTCGACCCAGCAGTTTTCTGACAACTGGGACAATATATTTTCTGGCGGCAAAAAAAAGTCGCCGGGCAAGAAGAAGGTGAAGAAAAAGTCTCCTAAGAAGAAGCCGTCGGCGAGGAAGAAACCGTCAGCTGCGAAGAAACCGTCAGCTGCGAAAAAAAGGGCGGCTACGAAGAACACGAAGAAGCGCGCCGTCACTAAAAAGAAGGCAACGAAGAAGTCCGTTAAGCGATCGCCCAAGAGAAAAACGGCCAAGAAGAAAACAGCCGCGCGCAAGCCTGCGAAAAAGAAAGTCAACGCAAGGCAGAGGCAGCTGTTTTAATGCCTACGCCCGTCCTAAAAAGTCGCCCGTGCGAGTGTCGACTTTGACCGCCTCGTCCTGCTTGAGATATTCGGGCACTTGAATCGTCAGGCCTGTTACGAGCTTGGCCGGTTTGTTGCGTGAGGTGGCTGAGTTGCCTTTGACGCCGGGATCGCATTCGACGATTTGTAGCTCGACTGTGGCGGGCAGCTGCAGGCCGACACATTCGTCGTTGTAGACCAGGGCCAGTATGCCGCCGAGGCTTTCGGTGACATATTGCATTTCGTCCGCAATGTCGTCCTCAGGGATCGAATACTGGTTGTAGTCCTGCGCGTCAAGAAAGTGGACCTGATCGCCGTCGGAGTACATCAACGTCACTTCGCGTTTTTGAAAGTCGGCCTCGTCGAGGTTGTCGGTCCCTTTGCAAGCGAAGTCGGCCTTTTGCTTGTTGACGAGGTTGCGAGCACGAAACTTGTAAATCGTCGCCCCTCCGCGTGCCGAGGGCGATTGGACGTTGACCGACTCGACGGCGTGTGGGGCGTCGTTGTACAGAACGATTCCTCCCGGTTTGAGATCTTTGGCGAGCATGAAGGGACTTCGGAATTCGGAAAAAGGGCGAACGAACAGACCGCCAGAACTTTAGCTGAGAATTTCACCGGACGCGGGGTCGTACGTCAAGCCGTGGGTGAGTTGCGATAAAGCGTCGACGACCGTCAGCAGGCAGGTCGGATCGAGCATTTCAAAGTTGTCCTCCTCTGAGCCGAATTCATCGTCGCCCCATTCATCGTTGCCCCGTTCATCGTTAAATGGCGACTTCGGAGAAGCGGGGTCGCTGCGACCAGCCGGTACCCGCTCGAAATGGGCAACGTCGAGCCGGGCGTCCGCCTTGATCATTTCTTGGAGTTGGTCGGGTAGGAGATCGGCCTCCAGTAGTTTGGCCCACTCAAGATTTTGCTCGATGACGCCCTCGCCGACTTCGTAGCTGATTTCGACCGCAGCGTGATCTTCATGCGATTCGACCAACATTGATTGGAGTAGGCCACCGTCGTCGTCGGCAAGATTTTCCAATTGATAGTGAGCATTCGCCTCAGACAAGGCTTTCGCCACTGTTTCGAGCTGAGGCCGGCGATCTTGCGGAAACAGTATGAAGTAGGTCTCGCGCCAATGCAATTCGTCCGTTGATTTTGCCATGATCGCTTCCTCGACAAGTATTTAATTGAACAAAATGTTTGAAACGCAGATTTACACAGAGAGAAAAAGTGGCACCACCAAGAGACCGAGGGAAAGGCCTAACGTTCCCTCCTGTCCTTGGTGGCCTTGTTCTTTTTTGTCAGCGCGGTTCATTCCCAAGCTCCGTCACTTTCGTCGCCATCATCAAGATCTTCGTTCAGACCGAGGCCGCCTTGCCAGAGTTCCAGTTGCTCTTGCATCTTACCGCGTTCTGGGTCCGTTGCCCAAACAGATTCTCCCTGCTCGAGACGGACTTCATAACAACCCTCACGAACACAATCTTCTTCGCCGCAGAAATGGGGGGTTGCCGCTACCCACATCACGCGGTACAGAGGAACCAATTTGTCATCGACTCGGCATAAGATGGACATCGTAGTGTTCCTTGCTAATTGACCTACCGACTTGTTCCACGCAACGCATCCCCATTATTGCACAGTCCTATTGGCGGCCCCCTATTGGTGACCCCCTATTGGTGACCCCCTATTGGTGACCCCCTATTGGTGACCCCCTATTGGTGACCCCCTATTGGTGACTTAGTTCAACGGAACGTTTCGTGGCCGCTTCGACCGTTGCTCGCAGCACAGCGGCGCCGTCTAGTTTGGCGAACATCTCTAGCCCTGCCAAGGTCGTGCCGCCAGGGCTCGTAACTTGTTCGCGCAATTCGGCCGGTGTGCTGCCTGTGCTGAGCAGCATCTCTGCTGCGCCGCGGGCAGTTTGGGTGGCCAACTCGAGAGCCAATTGCTGGGGCAATCCCATCGCGGCGCCACCTGCAGCGAGCGCTTCGATGACGCTATAGATGAAAGCCGGGCCCGAACCTGACAGGCCCGTCACCGCATCGAGCATGGTTTCTTCGACCTGCGTCGCGCTGCCAACGCTGCCGAGTATCTGCTGCACCAGGCGGGCTTCGGTGTTGGTTGCCATTCTGCCCAAGCTATAGCAGCTCGCGCCGAGGCCAATCAGGCAGGGAGTGTTGGGCATGACACGGACAATTTTTCCGGCCGGCAACATCGCGTCGAGTTTGGTCAGCCTGATGCCGGCGGCGATCGAAACGAACAGATGACGCTCGGTCGCGTGCGGAGCCAATTCGGCGAGGAGCGTGGCCATCACTTGTGGCTTGACGGCTAGCACTACGATGTCGGCTTTCGCCAGCAGTGGCTCGCAGCTACTCATGAGGCGTGCCGAGGGGACTTGCTCGGCAAATCGCTGCCGCGCCTCATCGTTGGGGTCGGTTGCTAGCACTTGCTCAGCAGCCACCAAGCCCGACTGCACGCAGCCGCGCCCCAGCGCCGTAGCCATTCGGCCCGAGCCAACAAAGCCGAGAATTTGAGAGATCCGTGCCAATTTGCTTTTCCACCGAGGAGCAGGGCGAAGGGTGACCGCCGGCAGCGGTATCCTACGCCATATTGGAGCGAGCGACAATTGAGCTGAGCAGTCGGGGGGCGGCGAAACGGGCCACTTGCCCATAACCCCAGGCTGGCGTGCCAAACCGCACCCTTGGCATAGGCGCCACGGCTGACGCTAACTCTAGTCAAGACGGGCAATTGCCCGTCTTGCCCTTTTGAAATTGACCCATAACAAGAATGTGATTATGTGAATCCGCTCAA
>Ga0310121_10001141_pt1 | contig 27929 bp, 20 predicted proteins | sample CB27_Tmax_986_MG_FD_203504 | JGI IMG/M metagenome (GOLD analysis project Ga0310121, IMG submission 203504) | Marine microbial communities from Western Arctic Ocean, Canada - CB27_Tmax_986 | ecosystem: Environmental > Aquatic > Marine > Oceanic | place: Canada: Western Arctic Ocean | collected... | reverse complement strand
TCAGGGAGATCATTTCCCCCCGAGCTCTTGGCATAGTACCGGTTTCGCTTGAAGATCGGTGGATCGGTTAAGGCGACCCCGTTGACCACAAGCCGGTTTCCCACGATTGCCAAACGATCACCCGCGACTGCCACAATCCGTTTGATCCAAATCGGTTTGTCGGCATCGTAACCCGTAATCGTTTCCGGTACCCGAAACACCACAATGTCCCCCACCGCGGGTTCCGTTAGCAAATATGCCAGACCGTTCACAAATATTCGATCGTCCACCTCCAACGTGTTGGCCATCGAAGGGCTCGGAATATAAAACCCCATCGCCACCGTGAATCGGACCAATAGAATCACCGCCAAGGTGACCGTCCAGCCGCGCGCCTCTCGGTAAAAGTTCGGCCGGTTACTGATATGCGCGGCCAGACGCTTCCCCAAAGGGAGTTTTTCAAGAATCGACAACATCTTTAGTTCCTCGTTATCAAATAGTCCGAGAACAGCTGGGCCGTTTCCTGATCCTGCCCGGAAAGAAATCGGTGGTCCATCATAAACACCTGCCACTCCTCATCAGTCCTGCCTTTTATCTTCGGAACCTTGTGGCACGCCCCGCAGCTTTCCCGAAAATCCAAACGGCTGATTCCCGCTGGCGCTTCTCCCGCCTTCCAGTAACCGCACCCACCGGTGAGAGAAAACGATGCCACCAGAGGAATTGTAACCAAGAGAGTCCACCTAAGCGATTGCCCCACAACTTTAGAATGCCACGAATGTTCTGAGCAGGGGAGGGTACCGATCACGCCTCACCGTCATCTCCCGACACACTAAGGTTGTGTCGCGGTCTCCCGACCGCGGCACGCCCCATTCTTACCCACCGGACGCGCAATCAACACCAACAAAACCGCAAAACAGTGACCCATCACCTCGACCATTTCTTCCAAAATATCGAAAACGGACAAAAGTCTCCTGACGACCGTAAAATCCAGAATCTGTGAAGCCGCGTAACACATCCCCATCATAGCCAATAGGGTTGCAACCCGGGGTGTCGGGAGATAATCGGAGAGTTTTTCAGAGCCAAGCCAGGCGATTACGAATAAGACGGCGGCCAATACATAAAGGATGGTAGTATCCTTTTTCGAGAAATGGAATTCACGGAACAGGAGGATCCCACACACCGCAAGGAACCATAGGAAGAAGGTCTCCCTGTCAAACATGTATCGCGCGATCCCCAGCGCCACGGCAATATACAACACAGTTAGCGCCGCCGTCTCAAAAACATCTTTGAAAACCACCGGACTTGTGAGCATCGGCGGAACCAACCATCCCATTGCAAACCCAACGAGCGGCGGAAGAAATAAAAACGGCCACCTGACTTTTGAGACAAGCAGACGGACGAAATCAGTTAAAGGTAAAGGAGGATTTACGAGCACGATTTTTTAAGAGAGCCCTAAGCATGAAACAATTGCACGAATTCATCAAACAATCCCCAGTCGAAATGCTCGCCCATCTTATCACGCATCTCTTGGAGAGCATCGAATGTGGTCAGGGGATCTCGATACGATCGAACCGTAGTTATCGCATCAAATACATCCGCAATACAGCAGATTTTAGCAGCCAGGTCAATGTCGTCGGCCTTCAACCCGTGCGGGTAGCCACTCCCGTTGGGTCTCTCATGGTGCTGGAGGACAATCGCTTCGATGGTTGGATTGATTTCCCCGGTTTGCTGAAGGATCTCCTGCCCCCACTGGGGATGCTTTTTCATCATTTCCCATTCGTCGTCTGTTAATTTACCCGATTTATTAATTATTGCTGATGGGATCTTCGCCTTGCCGATGTCGTGTAGCAGGAACCCCTCGCTTAACGTCTTGATATCCGCCATCCCGGCGATTTGGTCATCGACACGTTGCGCGAGGGCGGTGGAAAAGATCGAGACATTTACTGAATGGGTATAGGTGTAATAATCGTGGCTGGTCAGGAAGATCAGACTGCGGGTGGCTTCCTCGTTGTGGAGCATGAAGTCCACAGTGCTGTTGATTGCCTTTTTTGCCTGTTTGATCCTGGTGGAGGATCGCGGAGTGACAAAGAGATCCTCCATAATGTTGGAGGTTGTTTTATAAACCGCCTGTGATTTCTCATTGGCTCCCAGGTTTTCATCCCTCACCACATCCGCGATCTCACGGCTCGCGTATTCAAAGTAATCGTCCCGTTGTTCACGGGGGACGTAAAGCTCCGTGACCTCATTCGCCAACAGATTATCCTGGACTGCCCCACTGAATTCTGTGTTTTTGTGCCGGTATAAAACATGATCGGCCTTTGATTTGTGCAAGATGTACAGGTCAAACGAGGGGACGCTCTCCAAACGGAGGGAGTGAAGGCTGATGGGGAAAAAGGATTTGATCATCTCGCCCTTCTTCGGATTTCTCCCGATGGTTGCAAGTGGTGGCCGCTGGCCGCGTGAACCTCGTCCGTCGATCTCACCCGTCAGCCACCTTGGGCACCTCAAAGAACGTTTCCTTGGAACAGGCCGTATTCTTCAGAGCGGCTTCCGGTGACAGAACTTTTCCGGGGGTATCCTCACGGAATACGTTCTCATTGGGCACCGCGTGGAAGGTCGGTTCGATGTTTTCCGTGTCTAAGCCAGACAGCTGCGCCGAATATTCGAGGGTCTTGGAAAGCTGACCGGCGAACAGTTCCGCTTCCTCATCAGAAAGCGAAAGCCGCGAAAGATGGGCAATGTGGAGAACCTCTTCCTTGCTAATTGCCATGCGGGGCCCGCCTATACCTTTCCGACTGATTCTCGCAATGCTAATCAATTGTCAGGGGCCTTCCAAGCCGCGAGGCCGCCGCCTCCGGGCAAGTTTGGACAGGGAACCCCTCCAAACATCACCGGAGCAGGGAAAGTAACTCTAACGTAACCAACTGAAATTAAGAGAGTTAGATTATCTGGAAGACAAATGACATGAGGGTGGCCGTTTACCCTTTACAGGAAGGGGAATCATAAGGTATGCTCCTGCGTTCTGTTACTTCTCAAACCATCATTCACATGGATACTAGGGGTTGAACCAATTTCCTTTCTCCAGATCACTCGATGGAAGGCGCATATTATCCAAGGCTTCACCCACCGTCGATCTCCTCCGACACGAAGCTCGAGCCCAAAATGGGTTGATCTGAATTTGGTTCGGTCTCACGGAGAACCATAAACAATCCCGTAGAAAAAACTGGAAGCCTGGAGGCGTCCGGGCCGTCTGAAAAACGGTTGATCGAAAAAATAGGAAACAGGAGAAAGACGCATGGCAGGTCGAAAGACTAGGTGCGCTCCGCGCAAATCCTACGCTCGCATCCCCACCGTCATGGAGATGCCCAACCTCATTGAGACCCAGCAGCGGTCTTACCGGGAGTTTCTGTGGAAGGACCAAACACCATGGGACCGCCCCGTGAAGGATCTGAAGGGCGAACTCTCTCGGCAAATCCTGGAGTGGCTCCAGGGGCAAACGCTGACCAAGAATGCGACCAACCCGAAAACCCGGCGGATCGTTTTGCCGAAGGGAACAGTCGCCGACCGAACACACTTTCGCGCCATCGGTGAACTGCCTCTGCGCGCCATCTCAACAGCCAAATCCGATAAGGTGCTGCCAGGCCTAGTAGAGGAATACAACAAACCTGGACTTCGGCAGGCATTTGACTCGATTTTCCCCATCAAAGGCCGCGATGGATCCATACTGGAGTTCGTGGATTACAACATCGGGCGGCCGAAATACTCCCTGGCGGAATGTGTCGATCGTGGAATGACTTATGCCGCTCCCCTCCGTGTGAAGGTTCGACTTGTTGTCATGAACCCCCAGGAAGATAAGGGCGAACCCGAACTCATGGATGTTCGCGAGGAAGACATTTACCTGGGAGAGATGCCGCTGATCACAGCCAAAGGCACCTTCATTATCAATGGCGCCGAGCGCGTCGTGGTCAGCCAGCTCCACCGTTCTCCCGGCCCAGTCTTTGGTGTGGATCAACATCCCTCCGGTCGTCGTCTGATTACCGGCAGCATCATCCCCAACCGTGGCGCGTGGCTGGAATTCGAATCCGATCTGAACTATGTGCTTTCCGTGGTCATCGACCGACGCAAGAAGGTCGCTGTTACCACGCTCCTGCGAACCTTTGGGCTGTCTTCCGATGAGGATATCCTGAACCAATTCTGTGAGTTTGTCGAAGTCAAACTCACATCCAAAACGACTCGCTCGAAAGTCATTGGAAAGACCATTGCTGCCGATGTCCTCAACGAGGAATCGGGAGAAATCGTCGCCCAGCGCGGCCAGCTCATCGATGAGCCCTTGTTCGCTGAGCTGAAAGCTGTGTCCCCGACCACTCTGAAGCTGGTATCTTCCGATCCGCTTTGGTACCAGGCCATCCACAACACTCTCCAACGGGATACCGCCAACGACACCGAAAGCGCCATGCTGGAGATTTATCAGTTGCTCCGTCCCGGTGAGCCGCTGGCGATTAAGAACGCGCAGGCCCAGATTGAAAACCTTTTCCTGAAGGCCAGACGCTACGATCTCTCCCGCGTCGGTCGGTATCGCATGAACCGCAAACTGGCGATTTCTGCTCCGCTGGATGAGGTAACACTGACCATTGACGATTTAGTCGGTGTCATCCGGTACATGCTTCGACTTCTCAATAGCGACGTGAACGCCCAACCGGACGACATCGATCACTTGGGAAATCGGCGGGTTCGCACCATCGGGGAACTCCTGGAAAACCAGATTCGTACCGGCCTGGCCCGGATGGAAAGAGCTATCAAGGAGAAAATGGGACTGCTCGATCTCGAAAGCATGATGCCGAGGAACTTGGTTAATTCCAAACCTATCATGTCGGCTATCAACGAGTTTTTCGGCAGAAGCCAGCTCTCCCAGTTCCTGGATCAAATCAACCCTCTGGCCGAACTGACCCACAAGCGGCGTCTCTCGGCCCTGGGACCGGGCGGACTGAATCGCGAACGCGCCGGTTTTGAAGTCCGCGATGTTCATCACACGCACTACGGGCGCATCTGCCCGATCGAGACGCCGGAAGGGCCAAACATCGGGCTGATCGCATCTCTCTCAACGTTCGCGAGAATCAACGACGTCGGATTCATCGAAACACCTTACCGTAAGGTCGTCCAAGGGAAGATCAGTGAGGACATCCTATATCTGGAGGCCCTCGATGAGGACGCCTGTGTGATCGCGCAAGCCAACGCCAAGGTTAGGGAGAACCAGACCTTCGCCGAGGACGCGGTTTCGGTCCGGTCGCGGGGGGAATTCACGAAAGTTGGTCCCGCCGCGGTGGACTATATGGATGTTTCGCCCATGCAGCTCGTTTCGATTTCCGCTTCACTCATACCGTTCCTGGAACACGATGACGCCAATCGCGCGTTGATGGGTTCCAACATGCAGCGACAGGCGGTTCCGCTCCTCAGGGCTGATTCACCCCTGGTTGGAACAGGGATGGAAAGCAAGGCGGCGCAGGATTCGGGGATCGTTGTCCAGGCGCGCCGCGCGGGCCGCGTCTCTCGAGTGACCGCCGACCGGGTGGAGGTGGAACCCACCATCGGGTCAAAGGAATCGTGGTGGGACCTGGGTGGCGAGTATGATTTCAGCTCCTCTCAAGCTTCGGACTTCCTGGATGGGATTGATGTGTACCGTCTCTCAAAATTTCTCCGGTCGAACCAGAACACTGTGGTTAACCAGAAACCGGTTGTTGCCGTCGGAGATAGAATCGATGAGGGCGATGTTTTGGCCGATGGCCCGGCAACGGAACTGGGTGAACTTGCCCTCGGTAAGAACGTCCTCGTGGCCTTCATGTCGTGGGAGGGTTACAACTTTGAAGATGCCATCCTCGTCAGCGAAAGGATGAGCCGCGACCATGTCTACACCTCGATTCACATTGAGGAAGCCAAAATTGAGGCGCGTGATACCAAACTCGGCGAGGAGGAAATCACGCGCGATATTCCCAATGTCGGAGAAGAAGCCCTCAGGAATTTGGATGAGTCCGGAATTATCCGAATAGGCGCGCCCGTTAAACCAGGTGAAATCCTCGTTGGGAAGATCAGTCCCAAGGGAAAGGTTCAGACCTCCAATGTCGAAAAGCTCCTCCGCGCTATCTTCGGCAAGCGCGCCGAGGATGTCCGCGACATTTCACTGCGCGCCTCTCCCGGTACTTATGGAACCGTGGTGGATGTGAAGGTGTTTTCCAGGAAAACTCGCGGGGGTTCCGGTTCCCGTCAGGAAGAGGAACAGACCATCGGCCGTCTCAACCGGGAACGGGACTCTCTTCTTTCCCGTCTCCACAATCAGTGGGAAGAGGCAATACGTGAGTTCATCGCCGATGAGGAATTGGTTTCCGATATGGCGCACCCGGAGACGGGAGTGGTACTTCTGAAGACCGGTACGACTATTGGACCCACCCAGATTATAAAACTGAGCGAGGTGACCCTTGCTGATGCTGAAATCCCCATCGAACGGGAAAGCGATCTCGGTCGGTTGAACAGCCAATTCCATCAGCGGCGCGAGGAAATCGATCAGGAATACGACAAGCAAATCGATTACATCAAAACAGGCGACAACCTCCCCCCCGGCGTGATCAAAATGGTGAAGGTCTACATCGCGAAGAAGAAGAAATTATCGGTGGGTGACAAGATGGCGGGGCGCCATGGGAACAAAGGTGTTGTCTCACGTGTCCTGCCGGAGGAGGACATGCCCCATCTGGAAGATGGCACTCCCGTGGACATTGTCTTAAATCCCCTCGGTGTCCCCTCTCGAATGAACGTTGGCCAGATCCTCGAAACCCACTTGGGTTGGGCAGCCAAAATCCTTAACAAACCGATCCAGACACCCGTTTTTGATGGCGCCCGCGAACGAGAAATCTTAGCGGAGATGCGGTTGGCCGAGTCGTTTCTAAGAGGCGCGGGCTACCTGGAAGAAGCCAGTCCCATCCTCGGGCACTCAATCATCAAAGCCGCGGCCCAGGTTATTCGCGCCATGGAAGAGATTCGCTGGCAGATTACTCCCGAGAGCGAAAAGGAGTTCGATGCCTGGATCGAATGCGCGGAATTTTTGATGAAGGCACTCGAACTGACCCACGAGCTAGGCCGTAAGATTCGACCGTTGCGGGATTTTCTTCTGCAATTCGATGGATTCGGGATTGCCATGGACAAGCAGCTGGTTTCTCCGCGCTCCGAGCCTGAGCGAATCGGACGCGCCTGGGAACACGCCGCGGGTCTGTTCGACTCCTGGGACAAGGTTCTCGAATCCTGGTCCCAGTATGGTGTTTCCTCGGAAGACAAATCTCTCCAGGAACATCTCAAGGAGGCTCGAGCATCCATTGACCAGATCGACTTTGACCCCGAGAAGCCGACTGTTTCGAACCTACAGAGAGTCGTGGAGATGTTTCAGCAAGCCGAAGAAATGCTGTTGAATGCTATCCCACTTCCTACCAAGGATGAAGTCGATTATCTCCTGGGGGATGAGGAAAATGAGTCGGCCCAGGAAGTGCGTGACGAAAACCTGCGCGAACTGGTTCGCTTACTCCATTCGAAGAGTTACCAGGAGGCAAAAAAGTTTTCGCAGCATAACGGGTTGGCCAAGACGCCCGTCCCTTCCCATCTGCAAAAGGTTCGGCTGGTGGATGGAAAATCGGGCGAGCCGTTCGAACGCGAAACCACTGTCGGTTATATCTACATGCTCAAACTCAACCACCTGGTGGATGACAAGATCCATGCCCGTTCGATTGGCCCTTACAGCCTGGTGACGCAGCAACCGCTCGGAGGAAAGGCCCAGTTTGGAGGTCAACGACTCGGTGAGATGGAAGTCTGGGCGCTGGAGGCGTATGGCGCAGCCCACACACTCCAGGAGCTGTTGACCGTGAAATCCGACGACACCGTGGGCCGGAACCGCATCTACGAGGCAATCGTCAAGGGCGAACGCGCGAAACCGCCTGGGTTACCGGAGTCTTTCTATGTCTTGGTTAAGGAAATCGAAAGCCTCGGGCTCTCTATCGAACTGAGAGAATCGGTAGGTGGGCAGCAGGGTGAAGTTGTAGAAGTTAGAGAAGTAAAGCCCGAGCCCGTGGTAGAAAAGGAATTGAGTCCTCTCGACCGATTGCTTCCGAGTCTGGAAAAGGTTTCAGAGGTCTAAGACAAGTATCACTGTAATTCGAAAAGGGTTCCGACCCTGAGCGCATTATCAGGTTGCGGAGAAGCAGCCAAGGAGACTGGAATGACCAATTTATTTCAACCCCCTCAAAGAGTACGTCGTGAGACGGAGATCAAAGACATTAACAAGGTCAGGTCGATTCGCATTGGGATCGCCTCCCCGGAAGAAGTCTTTTCAAAGTCCCAAGGCGAGGTGAAAAACCCCGAAACCATCGATTACAAGACACACAAACCCAAATTCGATGGTCTCTTCTGCGAGCGTATCTTTGGCCCGACCAAGGATTATGAATGCAACTGCGGGAAATTTCGTGGGATTAAACACAAAGGCGTTGTTTGCGACCGGTGTGGGGTGGAAGTGATTCAGTCAAAGGTGCGACGCAGCCGCCTCGGACACGTCAAGTTGGAGATGCCCGTCGCGCATATCTGGTTCTCAAAGGGTATTCCCAGCCGGATGGCCGCGCTGATCGACATGCATACAAAGATCATGGAACAGGTACTCTATTACGAGAAGTACTTGGTTATCGAACCCGGTAATAGCACTTTTCAGGGTTGGCAGGCCCTGAACGACCTGAAACCGCTGGAGGTGCTATCCGAGGAAGAACTCCGCGAAGCCGAAGAGGAATTCGGTCCCATTGATGCGGATATGGGGGCGGAAGCGATCAAACGCGTTCTGGAGAACTTGGATCTCGAACAGCTATGCGTGTCCCTCCGTGAGGTCATCCAAACATCCCGGTCACAACAAAAGATCACCAAGGCAATCAAACGGTTCAAGATCGCCCAGGATTTTCTGCGTTCTGGGAACAAGCCGGAATGGATGATTATGGAAGTGTTACCAGTCCTCCCTCCAGACTTGCGCCCCCTGGTTCCGCTCGATGGCGGGCGATTCGCGACTTCTGACTTAAACGACCTTTACAGGCGTGTGATCAATCGCAACAACCGCCTGCGCCGATTGAAAGAGGTCCATGCCCCCGAAGTCATTATCCGTAACGAGAAACGAATGCTTCAGGAAGCGGTGGATGCGCTCTTGGACAACGGTCGCCGTGGAAGACCTGTCAAAGGTTCGAATAATCGCCCGCTCAAATCGCTTTCCGACATGCTTAAGGGCAAAAGCGGTCGGTTCCGCCAGAATCTTCTCGGCAAGCGCGTCGATTATTCCGGTCGGTCGGTCATCGTTTGCGGTCCCGACCTGAAATTCCATGAGTGCGGGCTTCCCAAGAAGATGGCACTCGAACTGTTTGAACCGTTTATCATTCACCACCTGGAGAAGCTTGAGCATGTCAACACCATTCGAAGCGCCAAACGTATGATCGAACGTGAACACCCGGTGGTCTATGATGTCCTGGAAAAGGTTATCAAGGATCACCCTGTTCTTCTCAATCGCGCGCCAACCCTCCACCGCCTCGGGATCCAGGCCTTCATGCCCAAACTTGTCGAGGGAAACGCCATCCAGCTGCATCCTTTGACCTGCGCGGCATTCAACGCCGACTTCGATGGGGACCAGATGGCCGTCCACGTCCCCCTCTCCGAAGAGGCGCGGCGCGAGGCCCGCGCCCTAATGCTTTCCAACTTGAACATCCTGGGGCCCGCCGATGGCCGCCCCATCGCAACGCCCAGCCAGGACATCACTCTCGGGTGTTACTATCTAACCAAGGTTGACACCCTTGGATCGAGTCCGGAGCCAAAGTTGTTTTCCTCTCCCGAACAGGCGATGCAGGCCTTTGACCATGGTTTGATCCGCCTCCAGGAAGAAATCAACGTTCGTTTCACCACTTACGAAGAAGTGGAAATCATTGGAGAAGATGAGGAATCCGGGCGGCCCCTGGCTCGTAGCCTCGGCATGCGTATCTTCATCGGTGAAGACCCCCTCCCCGGAGCGGAACTGGAGGATGATGTCGAACTGGAATACGAGCGCCAACTCTTGCTTCATAAGACCGAAATCATCCGCACCAGCGTGGGAAGGGTCATCTTTAATGACATCCTTGCCCCCGAGCTGAGGTTCGTTAATCAGCTGATGACAAAGGCGAACACCTCGAAACTGGTCAGCCGTTCGTTCAGCGTAATAGGACTCGCGCGAACTTCAAAAATACTCGACCAGATGAAAGACATCGGATTTGAATACGCCAAGTATTCAGGTCTCTCGATTGCCTTGTCTGACCTCGTGGTTCCCGAGAACAAGGACGAGACCATCGATGCGGCGCGCGCAAAAGTATCCGAAATTCAGAACCAGTTCGAAGCCGGCGCGACAACCGAAATCGAACGCTACAACAAAGTTATCGATTGTTGGATCGGAGCAACTGAACGAATCGCCGATGACATGATGAACACTCTTGAAACCCACCGCGGCGGATTCAATCCCCTCTTCATGATGAAGGACTCAGGGGCACGTGGCAGCCAGCAGCAGATTCGTCAGCTTTCCGGAATGCGCGGACTGATGTCGAAACCAATGAAAAAACTCACAGGCGGAATCGGTGAGATTATCGAATCGCCCATTGAATCCAATTTCAAGGAAGGTCTGACCGTTCTTGAATACTTCATTTCTACCCACGGCGCGCGAAAGGGCTTGGCGGATACCGCCCTGAAAACCGCCGAGGCGGGGTACCTCACTCGCAGGCTCGTTGATGTGGCCCAGGACGTCATCATCACACAGGAGGACTGCGGGACCATTTCCGGTATGGAAGTAACCTCTATCTCCGAAGGCGACCAGATTATCGAGCTACTCAGGGATCGCATCCTGGGACGTTGCGCATTGGACACGATCCGGAATCCGCTCCTCCCGGACCGGATCTTAATTCCCGCTGGAAAGAAACTGGATGAGGAGGATGTCACAGCGATTCACCGGTGTGGTTTTGAAAGTCGTTACCCCATCGGATCACTCCTCCTGGCGGATAAAAAGCGGAAGACTACCGGTCCACCCGAGGAGATGGACCTCTCCGACATTACCTGGTGGGATATGGAGGTTCCACAGGAACTCTATGATCGTCTCCTGGGTCGAACCATCCTCGAGGATGTTAAGGATACTCATAATGTTCTCATCCGCGCCGGAGATGAGATAACCGAAGCCGTGGCCGAGGATATCGAGCGCTGCGGTATCGACAGGGTCAAAATCCGAAGCGTCCTGTGTTGCGAGACCGCCCGCGGCGCATGCGTGAAATGTTATGGGCGAGACTTAGCCAGGGGTCGAATGGTCCAACTCGGTGAGGCAGTAGGCGTCATCGCCGCGCAGTCGATCGGCGAACCGGGTACGCAGCTAACCCTTCGGACCTTCCATATCGGCGGTACAACCTCACGAATTGTCTCCGAATCTGCCGTATCCGCAAACTTGGATGATGGGCAGCTAGGTTCCGTCCGGTTCTTGAATGTGGATGCGGAACAGAAAGGGGATCACCTGATTTCCGTGGGTCGTAACGGAAAGATCATTACCGCGTTCACCGGTCAGAGAGCAATCGTCGATGGCAAGGTTGAAATCCAATGCGAGAAAACCATCGAGGACCGAGAGGGGCATTTAGTCATTATTGCCGAGGGAGGAGAGATTCTCATCCGAAATCGGAAGAAAGAGGTCACTCAGCAAATTCATCTGCCCTACGGTGTTCGACTTGGAAAAGGAGTGCTTGATAAGGCGAGTGTTTCCAAGGGCGACCTCCTGGTTTCCCGTTCGCCCTGGGCACGTCCTTTGGTTGCGACTGTTGAGGGGAAGATCAAGTTTGTTGATGTGAAGAAGATAGGCGACCCTGAAACCTTAAAGGGACGCGAATTCGGAGATCGGCCCCGGATCCAGATTTGTAAAGGCAGCGAGAGTCTCGAAGAACATCTCCTGACACCGCGCGCCAAGGTTCTTGTCAGCCAGGGAGCGAGCGTCAAAATCGGCGATGTGGTCGCGGAACTTCCGTTGCCCGTCATCTCTGAAGTGGAAGGAAAAGTCAGGTACATGGGTATCGCCGAAGGACGGACTATCCAACAACGTCTTGACCCAGGCACCGGCAACCTCTCCTCAATCGTTACACAGGCCGATGAACACAATGTTCCGCGGATCGGCATCATCGGTAGGAAGGGTGAAGTAGTAACCACCTACCATCTCCCGATCGGTAGCGAGATTCGTGTCAAGGATGGTCAGGATGTGTTCAAGGGCGACATCCTTGCTCAGAGCGAGAATCTACTCCAGGTCGAGCCCATTCCAGTCGGCGCGGCGCTGGTGGCTCAGGATGGCGAAATCATCGAGAACAAGGGAGGGAAGCGCCCTGTACTGGCGACTTGGGACCCCTATCAGATGCCGATTATCGCCCAACAGGATGGTAAGGTTTCCTATATCGACATCGAAATGGCTGTCACCGTTCGTAAACAAAGGGAGGTCGATGCAGGCGATAATTCAGAGGGCGAGGATACAGCTCAGCTGATTGTCATGGAGCAGAAAGAGGATAAACATCCCAGCCTCGAAATCGTCGGGAAGGGTGGAGCCAGCACAATTGAAGCGCTTCCTTCCGGCGCGCATATTATTGTCCGCGAAGGTCAAAAAATTGGGCGGGGTGACATCCTTGCAAAGATCCCAAGGGTCAGTTTCAAATCCACCGATGTGACCGGCGGACTCCCGAGAGTGGAAGAAATTTTCGAAGCGCGTCGCCCGAAACCGAAAGACCTCGCAATCATTGCCCGAGTCTCCGGATGGGTTAAAATCCCGCGCCCCGGTCTGCCCGAGGACGAACAACCCATCATCGAAAAACTGGGTAAAAAACGCAAGCGCGGAACACGCCTGATGGCGATTGTGGACAGCGATGGCAACGTCCTCGAATCTTATGAAGTCGATATCGGTAAGCACCTGATCCGTGACGATGACGATTGGGTGAATGTCGGGGACAAACTTGTGGATGGTTCCCTCGATCCGCACGAATACCTGGAGGTCATGGGTGAAAAACGGTGCATGGAATACCTCCTCAACGAAATCCAGGAGGTTTACCGTCTCCAGGGTGTTTCAATCAACGATAAGCACATCGAAGTTATCATTCGTCAGATGATGAACAAGGTGACCCTCAAAGATCCTGGCGACACCGACTTCTTACCCCTCGATGTCGTGGATCGGTTTGCGATTACGGCGGAAAATCGACGGGTTGCGGAGAGCGGAGGGAGTCCAGCCAAGTTCCAAGCCAACTTACTCGGGATCACCAAAGCCTCCCTGGGAACAGACAGCTTTATTTCAGCGGCTTCGTTCCAGGAAACAACTCGAGTCTTGACCGCGGCGGCCATCGCCGGCAAAGAGGATCGGCTCCTGGGTCTCAAGGAGAATGTCATCATGGGACATCTCATTCCCGCCGGGACCGGTAAGGAAGAGTACCGATCCATTCGGTTGGCGGAAGAAATTGGCCGGGAGGCAGCCCAGGCAGAGGCGCAGGAAGAGGATCTTTTGTCCTCCACCCCGGCCGATCTGGCCGAAATACTGGATCAGGGAATTGTTACTCCTGAGGATGTCGAAGGCTTGTCGGAAGTCGAACTGGTCCAACAAGGTCAGGCGGCGGATTAACGCTAACACCGAGTTGCTGTAGGGAACGGCGTCCGTGCCGTTCCGTGCCCCGCCGCCGCGACTCGTAGCAGGATTCGTAAGAATTCAGTTGAAGTGAGACTTCGCGTCGTTTCCAACCGAACTCTCACGAGTTCGGCTACCGAGGTGTCATTTCCCCATTATTTTGCGCAGGATCCCCCCGCCCGCCTCCACCGCCGCGCCGGGATCAAGCGCGACTAGCTGCGCAAGCAGACCGGTGCAAATTTTCGGCACAATTTCCTCCTCCAGCAGAAGAGGGCTCCCCTCAAACGGCACAGGTCCGAGTTGTATGGTCTCCTCTTTCCCCTCCAGAGAAGACAGGAGTAACGCGATCGGATCTTGCTCCTCCTCCCCCCGGACTAATTTCCCAAACTTAACTCGATCAAAACGAAGTGTCAGATTCCCGGCCATTCTTACTTCAGTAACAGGATCCACACGCAGGCGGATCGAGACAGATCCGGATTCGATCCAATCACTCGCCGCCAACCCGTCCAATCCGCTGACTTGTTCCAGGACCGGCAGATAGCGCTCAATCGTCGGTCGTTGAAGACCTATGATACGAATATCCGCTGTGAGAGACCTCTTGTGTGGATCATGCGAACCGTCGATCAGGAGCTGACCCAGCTCCGGTCTTTTCATGAAATCAGCGCGGAAACTCAAATCGAACGGTCGGACCGGGAATCCATCCACAAAGGTAAGGGAATGCACACTAACCTTCATCTTCTCGAATAACTCAACACTCTTGCCCCGCAGCTGGCCTTGGATAGGAAAACATTGGACCAGAACCTGCTCGCACCAAGCACTGTCTTCCGGGAGGTCGGCTGGCGCTGGCGTTCCCGAATGTCCCTCGGCTCGAACCATCCCAGATAAACGCAAATCCTCATGGGGAAAGGATGCTTCCCAGCCCAAACCCCGAATTTGAAATTCCCGTATCTCATAGCGGTTTTGGAGCATCCGAAGTGGGTTCAGTTCCAACTTGGCGTTCGGCATCGTCCAACGAATTGTCCCCTCAGGCAGCTGCGACCTGAAACTCGCGTCTCTCAGCCAGAACCGACCCAAGGGCAGAATCGTTCGGAACGAACCAATACGCGCGGGATAAGAGCCGTGGTCACGAAGATCCTTCTCAAAGGAATGCTTTATACTTGACGCTGCAAGCTGATGGAGAGCCACCAGACCAAACGCGGCCAATCCACACAGGATCAGCCGCCGTCGCCGTTTCATTTCAAACCATCCCTCGCAGCTGCGATGTAAACAGGTCCGCTGCGGTCTTCCAATAACCGCACACCCGCCCCTTCCAACTTGGAATCGAGGTACTCGATTAGGTTTCCAATAAAGAACCATTCACTGTAATAGTGGTCGATATCCACCAGGGAAATCCCCCGCGAGAGTAGGTTGAGGGCGTCGTGGTGCCCCGTATCGCCCGTCAGGTAAACATCCGTCTCTTCTCCCGACAATACTTCGATAAGCGATTTCCCGCCGCCGCTGCACCAAGTGATCTTCCGAACCTGCCTGCCCGGATCCCCAGCGAATTTGACCGGCGCAACCCCATCACTCAGCGTATTCCGGACGAGGTTTGCGAACTCGTGAAGAGTCATCTCCGCTTGCAGTTCCCCCCTCCAGAGGAAATGTTTATCCGTCTGATAACCCGCTGTGGGATAAAGGTCGTATGCCACCTCTTCATAGGGATGCGACTCCCAAAGAGAGGACAGGATTCTATCCAGCCCATTCTTCGGGCAGATCATTTCCAGCCGAATCTCATCCACCCTTTCCAACTGCCCCTTCGAGCCCACCGCCGGGTCCGTGTCACTGCTACCCAGAAACGACCCCGTTCCGGTGGACGAGAACGAGCAATGCGTGTAGTCGCCGATAACTCCCGCGCCCGCCTCCGACAGAGCCGCGCGGACCTCATCCACCTTCTCTTGTGGAACAAAGGTTACAAGTTTGACTGAAGGAGATTGGTGAGGGGCAGCCATACAGGATACGTTTTGGAGCTCGAGGAGTCGTCCGATAGTCGCGTTCATAGAGACTTCCGGGGACGCATCGACATTGGTGTGACCCACATAAAGTGCGATCCGATTAGCCAGCAGTTCGGATAGTTCTTTTCCGGGGGATTGTCGCGGATCAATTCGTTCCAGAGGTCGAAAGATCAGTGGATGGTGGGAAATGATAAGCCCGGCATTTTCCTTGACAGCTAGGCGGATTGTCTCCTCCCGGACATCCAGGGCGATGACCGCGGTTTCAAGCGTCTCGTCCGGGTTGCCGCACTGGTACCCCACACGATCCCAATCCGCCGCGGTCTCAAGTGGCGCCACCTTTTCAATGAGTCCGGATACGTCGCGATTGGTTATTGACATTTTCTCTTGTGATTCCATAATCGCTCCGAGCTGGCGACCTGATTAAACATCCTTGGCGCTGCCTCTGTCGCGTTGTTGAGGGGATTTCCACAGGGGCGAAAGTTGTGTCCTTTCGCGGTATCCCCGCCGATAATGCCATCGAGACAGGACCGCTAATCGGGGTGACCGGGCAAGGGTCGCCCGGCTGAATCTAGGGAACCTTGGGGATATGGGGGATATGAGCGAGAAGAATACCAAAGCCTTACCTTTTGAAGTCCAGGAATCGTTAATCTGGGAACAGGGATTACGCCTCTTCGCCATGACCAACCTTTCAGAGGATAACCCGTTTCGGCCAATGATCGAAGAGCAAACCATCCGTGACGTGGAAGGTATCAAACAGAACTTGGTGAAGAATGGGGAGTAGGGAATTCATTCCCCTAAAACCCGTGCCAGCCGATCCCCAATCCCGAGTTTATCCCCAACACCGCACTCCCATTCAACAACACCAGGAGGAAACAAGAGCACTACGGAAGATCCGACCTTGAAATGGCCGAAGTCGTCGCCCGTGCTGTACTCTTCCTCCGGCTCAAAAACATGGTGGATTCCATTCACCATCCACGACCCGATCATGACCACTGCCATGGGGAACCCCCAGACCGTCTCGATTACCACACACAACCGCTCGTTTAAGACATCCCCCCGCTTCATGAACAGCAAGGGAAGCGCCCAGCCGCTCCGATAGGCCTGATGCGATATCCTGCCCGGCGCGGGGAAAACCAGATAATGCAAATCCCAGGGCGCCAAGTAGAGTTTGACATAATCCCCGCCCACAAACCGTTCCGCCCATTCCTCATCGCGTAGTACATCACGAATCCGCGCGGACCGTGGCATTCCGAGCACATTTTTCTCTTCAACCCTGCCGTCTTCGCTTACCTTTGAGATGACCTCCACCTTCGCGTGCGCCGGACAGGCGATCTGGTTTTTGTCAGCCCAAATCTCCACAGGCCTCCGCCTCAAGAAAATACGGTTGATCCCCAACCGATCCGCAGCCCGTTCGATCCACGTGACTCTTCCGTTGGCTGTAAAATCAGGAGGCCGTTTAAGGAGATAACGTTCCAGGTTCATGGAAAGGATTTATACAAGCCCGAAGCGCAAGCGAGGGGAACAATGACCAAGCTGTGAAGATCCCTCACTTGGGCTTCGGACTTGTATCGACGGTGTTAAATCGGATTCGCGCGCAACGCCGCGGGCGATCCATCCATCAGACAGGGATTCTTGTCTGAACAAATTGGACACTCCTCGGGTAGGACACAAGGTTGCGAGTTGACTCCCTCGATCGCGCGTGTCCGTAACTCCTCATCGTTTTGCAGGGCCTGTATGAGTGCGAGCAGACGCACACTCGTTTCGCGTGATAACAGGTGTTCCATCTTGCAGGCGTCCACTAGCGCCTGTTCCTCTTCGACCCCAAGGATGTTCTTGAAAAAGTTTTCCAGGACAAGGTGGTTTCGGACTATTTGGAGCGCGATCGATTCGCCTCGTTGAGACAAGCGGAGAAAATGGTTCTCGTCCTCGTCTACCAGCCCCTTTTTTCGGAGTGACGCCAGAGATGTCGAGGCGCTGCTCCGGCTGACCTCAAGGTACCCCGCCACATCCGTCACCCGAGCATAACCGCGCGCCTTTAGCAGGTCACGGATTGCCATAAGGTAATGGCCCATGCTGTGGGTGACACCGTTTTCTTCGTACTGTTTCCAGACTTCCACGATCGTCCCTCGACGAGTCTATCTATTTCCCTTTACTCTACCACACAATATCCGGGAATTGCACACCCGTGGTTCAGAGTGTGCCCTTTATCCAATTCCACGATTTCACCATAATCGCAACCCTCCGTAGGAAGGGCAGAAATTGATGAAACTAGCCGACCGCATGTCCAGAATCGATTCGTCCGGGATCCGGAAGGTCTTCGCGCTTGCCGCCGATCTGGAGAACCCCTGTAATCTATCCATCGGACAGCCGGATTTCGATATCCCGCCTGAGTTGAAAGAAGCGGCCTTCGAAGCGATTGAAAAGGGGCAGAACCGCTATACCCAGACAGGTGGGGTGAGCGCTCTGAAAGACAAGATAAGGGAAAAACTCAGCAGCAAGTTGGGAATTGAGAACGACGGGATTCTCATCACATCAGGCACCTCGGGGGGGATTCTTCTATCGTTCATGACCCTGTTCGACCCGGGTGATGAGGTCCTCGTACCCGATCCCTACTTTGTAATGTACAAACACCTCCTCAATCTGCTCGGCGCCGTCCCAGTTTATGTGGACACCTACCCCGATTTCCGACTCACTCCTGAAAGGCTTGCAGCTGGGCTCTCCGACAGAACACGAGCCGTCCTCGTCAACAGTCCGGCTAACCCGACCGGCATGGTTGCCTCGAAGGCCGACTTCCAGGCGGTCGCTGATTTCGCAGACGCAAATGACTTGGTGGTCATCTCGGATGAAATCTACGATCTTTTCGTCTATGACAATGACTTTATCTCAATGGGCGACCTTTATGAAAACACCTTGCTACTCGGCGGGTTCTCGAAAACCTATGCTATGACTGGATGGCGACTGGGGTACGCGGTCGGGCCTCCAGATCTTGTTGCAGCGATGGAAGACCTCCAGCAGTACACTTTTGTCTGCGCGCCCTCCGTCGGGCAGGCAATGGGGATCGCCGCCCTCGACCTCGACATGCGACCCTACCGGGAGTCTTACCAAAAGAAGCGTGATCTGATTTTCGAAGGACTCAAAGACAATTTCGAGGTCAATCGCCCGGGTGGCGCCTTCTACATCTTTCCCGAGGCGCCGGATGGACAGGGAGCAAAGTTCTGTGAAGAGGCAATACGGAACAATCTGTTGGTTGTTCCCGGCAATGTTTTCTCCGAGCGTGACACCCATTTCCGGATTTCCTTCGCCGCTTCCGACGAGACAATCAAGGAAGGTGTCGAGATCCTGAAGAGATTGGGAACGTAATTCGGTGGGTTACCACAACTTCCGCGTCTTTCCGTGATTTTCGCATCGTCCGTGATTCAAAGTTCAACTACCCGCTGAATGGCTCTAACCCGTAAGGATCTGATAACCCGAAATACTTGCAAATCTCTCCAACAATCCTCTCGGCCGCCTGTCCATCTCCATACGGATTAATCTTCCTGCTGAATTCCGAGTGAGTCCCAGGATCGTCAAGTAAGCGGGAGGCCTCCCCAACGATCTTGTCACGGTTTGCGCCAACTAGAAGAACCGTGCCCGCTTCAACTGCCTCCGGCCGTTCCGTTACCTCCCTCAAGACCAGCACTGGTTTTCCTAAAGCGGGGGCCTCCTCCTGAATCCCTCCACTGTCTGTGATGACCAGGTGCGATCGCTCCAGCAAGGCGACTATTTCGGCGTAGGGGAGGGGTTCCAGCAAGCGGATGTTGGAAAGTCCCGAAAGATGGCGCTGAACCGGTTCTTGAACATTTGGATTAAGATGGACCGGATAGACAAAGAGAGTTTCTGGATATCTTTCCCCCAAGTCACGGATGGCCAGGCAGATGTTCTCGAAACCCTTCCCGAAAGATTCGCGTCGGTGCGCTGTTATCAGGACGATTCGCCGGTCTGGTTCTATATCCAAGAGGGAAGGATTTGGCTTCAGGTTTCCAGACCGGATTTCCTGCTGAATCCAGAGCAGGGCATCAATCGAGGTGTTTCCCGTGACAACTATCCCCTCCGGGCGTAGCGACTCCTGGACCAGGTTTTCCCTGGCCTTTTTCGTTGGAGCAAAGTGCAGATCAGCCAGCCGGTCAGCCAGTTGGCGATTGATTTCCTCCGGGAATGGGGCGAATTTGTCCCCCGTCCGAAGACCGGCCTCAACATGGCCAATGGGAATCCCCGCATAGTAGGAGGCCAAAGCCGCGGCAAATGTGGTCGTCGTGTCCCCGTGTACAAGCACCAGGTCCGGCGCAATTTCTTCGAGCACTCTTTTCATACCTGAGATAACACGCGCGGTTACATCAAAAAGATCCTGGCTTTCACGCATCAGATCAAGATCGAGATCAGTCTGGATCTGAAACAGAGAAAGCACCTGGTCCAACATCTCTCTGTGTTGAGCGGTGACACAAACCTTCGAGTCGATGCCTTCTGCCTCCTGGAGGAGTCGAATCACCGGGGCCATCTTGATGGCCTCGGGTCGAGTGCCAAAAACTGAAAGGACACGCGGTCTGCGGGACCCAAGTTCTGGATTTGAATGTGAAGAAGAAGTCATCGAAATCGTATGCCTCACACCCTCGGAAGAACTTCGCTGGCGATATAAAGAGCCACACACCCACCGATAGCGGTATTGGCAACATTCAGAAGTTCGTTCCGAAGTGGAAAATCATCCTTGTGGTAAGCGGCTATCAGGCTCTCGAACGAAGACCCGGCGAATGCTGCTGTTACCACAATGGGGATGGCCACCGCGGGGTAACTGCCAATCAACCAGGCTATAGAAGCGAGAAAAAGGGCTCCAGCGAGACCCGCGAGAGTGCCCTCCATCGATACCGCCCCCTCTGTCCCAATCGGTACCGGGTTTCCGGTTGTCGACAGCGTCGGTGAACGGCCAAGGACCTGCCCGATTTCGGAGGAAAGGGTGTCGAACATGGCGGTGGCCAGGGAAGCAACCAGAGCAACTTTCATCCACTCAGGATAGCCTGTCGCGGCAGCGAGAAACGCAAATGTAGTCGGAACCGCGCAGTTGGCAATCACATGGCGGGCGCTACGTCTCCCTCCAGCTTCCTGCGCCACTCCTCGCTGGTCTTTGTAACGATAACCGTAGTGTGTGGATAATGTTCCCAGCACGAAGAAAAGAATCAGGATCAAATAGGCCTGCCAACCCCCGCACACCCAGAGCAGCGATCCCAGGAATACACCCGCCCAAGTGGCGCTGCCTTGAATCACACGGAAACTGGTAAGAATCGAGGCAAGACAACCGTTGGCGAGGATCGCAACAACCATGTACCACCCGTTAAGCTGACCAAGTTGCCCGACATCAATGTAATCCACCAGAAACAGAATGGCCGCTCCCATGAAGGGAACGGTGAGATTGTCATTCATGGGAAGGGGAAGCGATTCCACCCACGCCGTCACAAGAGTAGCTACCCCGACGGCAATGGCCCACTTTGGCAAGTCGGCCAGGCATTCCGGATCGACCCAGACAATGGATCCCAAACAGGCAAGCCCACCGAACACAATGAAAGCAAGCGATCCCTGAAAAGTTTTATTGGGATTCCAACGCAGGGGTGAGGGCTTCCCCAATTTCCCGACGAGGGTCGCGACGCTATCCCCGAACCCGAGCAAGGCCCAAGCGCCCGCAACCACCTCGAGACGATTGGGGAACAAAACGACCAGGGTGAGAATAGCCGAGGGATAGAACGCCAAGCCCCTCCTTTTCCCAGATTCTCCCCGGACGATCCCCGGCAGGAGCCGCGGTAAAACAAACTGATTGAAGAAGACGCCCGCCAGGACCAGGCAGAACACGCCCCAGTAGGGAATGAACGCCAAGAGAGGGATGAACAACGCTGCCGCGATATGGATGCCCTGCCGTTTCCATTCCATATAACCCACCAGTCTAACCTTGCCATCGAAAATCCCGCAAGATACAGGGGTTAGGTGGACCTATGCTGCCCGTTTCCATCATTATTCCTCATTACAACAACCCTCGGATTTTGGGACCCTGCCTGGAATCTCTCGATTCACTTTCGCCTAATTCCCCTGAACATGAAATCATAGTCGTGGATGATGCTTCCACAGACGCCAGTGTTTCCTGGATCCAAAAAGAACATCCAAGTATCCGGGTCGTTCAGAGAGGAGAGAACGGTGGGTTCGTTAAGGCCGTTAACGCCGGGGTCGCATCAACCGAGGGATCGATCCTGGTTTTCTTGAACAACGACACCTGGGTTGACCGCGACTGGCTGCGACATCTCGTCAGACCTATCCTGACCGGGCAACTCTCCGGCGCCTGCGGGAGCGTTCTGACAGATTGGGAAGGTAAACGCGCTCTGTTCCTTGGCGGAACCCCCAACCTTCTCGGGTTTGGTTTCGAGGAACAAGGTGATATTCCTGACCCCAGCGCCCCCAACATACCTATCTTCGCCGCGTGCGGCGGAGCAATGGCCATCTCACGAGATCTCTACCAGGAGGCTGGCGGATTCGATGAATCCTTCGGGATGCTGTATGAAGACCTGGATCTCTGCTGGCGGTTGAACATCTTCGGCTACGACTGCCATCTTATTCCCTCATCCCGCGTCGGGCACAAGACCCACGCCTCTCTAGGCAGGGGTGGTTTCAGTAAAAACGCAAAGTATTACATCGGGAATTCTCTGCGCACCCTCTTTAAGAACGCGGACGACATGGACATTGCGAAACGACTCGATCTTGCGCTAAACCTCGCACGGGCTAGAGAGAAGGCCTGTCTCCTCGATAGTTCCGGCAGTCCCTCCATTGTCGATGATTTGATTCAAGGGGAGGGGTGGATCTCCGACCTCGCCATCGCGCGATCCGACATAAAAGCCGCGCAGAAAAGAACGTCGAAGGAAATCTTTGAGAGATTTGTTCCCGCCCCGACTCGCCCCTGGTTCTATGATGAAGACCAGAAAAGGCTGCTTGAACAGGCTGGCTATTGGGACTTGGAACAGGAGCTCTACCGAGCGTCAGGCTACGCCTGAACTTTCGCCGAAAATCTTGATAAGGTATTGTTATTCTGTAAGAATTCAACGCGGAAGGAGGCGACGCGATGGACAAGAATCTATCAGCTCGGGTCAACGAATCGGTTCTTCTTAAAATCGCTTCCTTGGCGAGCCGACTAAGAACCTCGAAGAGAAAAATCATCGAAAGCGCCATCGAAATGTATGGTGCCAAGATCGAAAGTGAACAGGGGACTGATGTTTTTGATCAAACCTGCGGGGCGTGGACCCGCAAGGAAACCGCTGATCAAATTGTCCACGATGTGCGCAAAGAATTCCAGGATTCAATGACGAGGCATCAGAAATGAGAGTCTATATCGATTCCGAGCGTAAAGATTTTAGGGCGAATCCTAATCGATGGAGTTTCCTATCCTGATGGCCCCGATTATCATATACTGAGGAAGTCTACGCACAACCGATGATTGAGAATTCTCAAAAACCCCTTCCTGAAATAGTAAACACGATCGTGGATGACATCGATCCTGATCGGATCGTCCTGTTCGGGTCGAACGCAAGAGGTGACGCTCGGCCGAATTCTGATCTAGACCTACTCGTTATCGTAGAAGAACCGTTCGGTCCTGATAGGAGCCGACGTAAAGCGATGGCGCGGCTTTCCCGGAAACTAGCGCAATTCGGAGGCTCTCAAGACCTGCTGCTTTTCAGCCGTGAAGATGTTGACCGTTGGAGGGATTCGATAAACCACGTCATTGGCAGGGCGCTGCGCGAAGGCAAGGATATTTATGAGCGCCCCGGATGACGCCTGATTGATGCTCGCACTCGCGGAAAGGGATTTGAAGGCTGTTGCCGGAATGGTTTCCGATGCTGATACATTTAGCGACGAGATTTTTGGGTTTCATGCTCAACAAGCACTCGAAAAAGCTTTCAAGGCTTGGATTGCTTTGCTGGGTGAAAAATACCAGCTAACCCACAACATCGGGACGCTTTTGCAGCAGCTTGAGGATTTGGGATGCGATGTCGCAGCATATTGGGATATGATGGAATACAACCCGGTTGGCGTCGCTTATCGTTACGACAGCCTTACTATGGATGATTCTCCACTAGACAGACCGAAAACGTTGGAGCAGGTGCAGTCGATCTATGACCACGTAATAGTGCTAATTGCAGGCCTCGACAACAAGACGATCGACTAGGTCGATACAATCCCGCGAATTCCCTAATCCAGCGCCTTCTCCGCTTCCTTCACATCCTGATAAATCGGAAGTATGTCTCCCAACCCGGTGGTCTTAACCTCGTTGAGAACCGCCGGAGACATGCCGCAGATCGCGAACGGGACTCTCATTTCTTTGGATTTCTTAAGCGAGGACACAAGCATCGCCAAGCCGCTCGAGGCCATATAGCCCACTCCCTCCAGATTGAGGATAACCTTCTTGGGAAACCGTTTGAGAAGGGTCCCCAGGTAGTCGGTCAGCTCGGTCGCGGTCGCCACGTCTAATGTGCCGATGACATCAACCACAGCCACCCCGTCGTTTTGGTGAGTCTCAAAATTCATTGGTTTTAATCATACGGTGGTGGACTACGCCTCTCAGCTAATCCACCCTACTCCTTAGCCAGCGCTTCATACTGAGCCTGAATTTTCTCTACTGCGGTTCCCAGAGGAATTTCCTCCCTCTTTCCGCTTGAACGCTCAGTGACTTCGCATACGCCCTTTTCGAGAGATTTCTTGCCGAGGGAGACCTGAAGCGGTATTCCGATCAGATCAGCGTCCTTGAACTTGACTCCGGGACGCTCATCACGGTCGTCGTACAGAACTTCCAGCCCCACACTCGAAAGCCCCTCGGCTATATCATCGGCGGCCTGGACCACTTCCGCAAGGTGAGTGCCGAGCGAGAGGACATGGACATCAAAGGGAGCCATGGACGGAGGCCAGACAAGCCCCTGTTCGTCGTGGTGTTGTTCGATGACCGCAGCCACCGTCCGAGTTACTCCGATTCCATAGCAACCCATCACCATCGGCTTCTGCTCCCCATCCTCATCCTGAAACGTCGCTTCCAGGGAAGTGCTGTACTTGGTTCCAAGCTTAAAGACTTGGCCTACCTCGATCCCCCGGACCACTCGGATCGTCTTCTCAGGATGGCTGGGGCAGGCATCACCCTCCACCGCCCATCGAAGGTCGGAGACACGATGCGGTTCAAAATCGCGTCCCGGGACGACACGCAGCAAATGCTTGCCGGTCTCGTTGGCCCCAGTAATCGCCTCGGGCATGACCATCACTTCTTGATCTGCCCAGATTTCCACACTCGCATCCAACCCAACCGGACCGGCGTACCCAACCTCCGCTCCCGTTACCTCCTGAACCTTTGCCGCGCCCGCCAGATCGACCAGGCCACCCAGCTCGCGGGCCACTTTGACCGGGTTGGCATCCCGATCCCCGCGCACAAGAACAGCAATCACCTTCTCGCCGTTGTCGAACAAAAGTGTTTTCACCAGGTCATTCGATTTTTTCTTAAGGAGGGCGGTGACCTCTTCGATCGTGGTGGAATTGGGCGTGTCCATGATCTCCGGCGCTGGAATGTCCAGCGTTGAATCGTTCTTGGGAGGTGCAAGAGTCCCGCAAATTTCCAGGTTGCAAGCGAAATCGGTTCCATCACAAACAGCAATCTCTGCCTCGCCCGAATCCGCCAGCGCCATAAACTCATGGGAAAACTTCCCGCCCATCAGCCCCGTGTCGGCTTCAACAGGACGAGTGTCCAACCCACACCGCTTGAAAATCCGGTCGTAGACTTCATACATAGCCCAATAACTCTTGTCGCATCCCGAATCGTCACGATCAAATGAATAAGCGTCCTTCATGATGAACTCGCGCGCCCGCATGACTCCGAATCGAGGACGGGTTTCGTCGCGAAATTTGGTTTGGATCTGGTACAAATTCTTCGGCAGGTCGCGGTAGGACGACAGCGATGCAGCCGCTATGTCTGTGATGATCTCTTCATGAGTCGGCCCCAGGACAAATTCACGGTCGTTCCTATCCACCAACCGCATTAGTTCAGGTCCCATGTCATCCCAACGGCCTGTCTTTTTCCATAGCGTATCCGGCTGAAGGGTTGGCATCAGCACCTCATTCGCGCCGGCGCGGTTCATCTCCTCACGGATGATGGCCTCCACCTTCCGGATTACACGTAAGCCTAGCGGGAGATAGGTGTAGAGCCCCGCCGACAGCATCCGCATCAGCCCCGCCCGCAGCATTAAAACGTGGCTGGCAATCTCAGCGTCTTTGGGGACTTCCTTCAGTGTGGGTGAAAAGGCGGTCGAGAGACGAACCGGGTGGGTCAAGTGAACATCTCCTTCAAAGTCGTAAAGGACTGTTGTATCCAGTCGAACAGACCTATGCGGTCAAAATCGTTGATGAAAACGAACGCAAATAACGGTAGCAGGATAACAAGGCCGATATATTGGAGCACCTCACGGGTTCTTAGAGTAAATGTCCGCCGCGAGATTGCTTCAGCTAATGCTACCACGATATGTCCGCCATCCAGGATGGGAATGGGTAACAGGTTCAGGAACGCGAGATTGACCTGAAGAACCGCGCAAAGCCACAGCAGTTTTTCCAACCCTTCACGGCCGTATCGAGCTGAGATTTGTGCAATCGCGACCGGACCTCCCACATTCTTGCGATTGATCCTCCCCGTGATCAGCCCTTTTACAATGACCCACGTCTCTACACTCCATCGTACCGTTTGTGAGCCGGCGTGGCGTAAACTCCCCACAATTCCCAGTGACCGCCTGGGACTTTCCCAAGTGATCCCCAACTGCGCGTATGCGATCTCGATACCCTTTTCAATACTGATATCGCTTAAAGGGTAAGGGACAAAATCAACATGAGGCGTGATTTCCTTGGTGATCAGCTCGCCTGCACCTTTGTTTTTCCACGTCAGACTTATCGGATCGGCGAAGCCTTCCGTCCCTTTTTCGTGGTCTATTTTCTTGCGCGAGAACTCTATGGCTCGGGTGATTATTTTTCCATCGTCAATCGGTTCCCCATTTAGGGCGACAATTTCAGCGCCCGCTCGAATTCCGGCTTCCCGCGCTGGATAACCGCGGACAGTTCGTTCGACACGGGGATAGATTCTTTCGGTCAGCCCAAAACTCATCCCGCCGATACCGACCCTGGCTTCTCGATTGCCGGTCATATTCTTGATAACAGCTAGTGTCAGAGAAGCGCATCGGATTTCACCCGCTCCTGTCTCCCAACACCAGGAGACTGTCCGACCAACAGGTCCATCCGGGGTCGCGTCCCACAAGCCGGTAATCTTTTTGGACATATCTTTCCAGCCGGTTGGTTTGTAATGATCCACTGAAACCACCTTGTCCCCAATTTCGACTCCGAGTGCGAATGCGGGACCCGCGGGGTCGATCGTGGTTAAGATAAGGGATTCGCCACGGACCTTTTCGCCCACCGGGAGGTCAACTTGCAGGTTTTCGCCACCCCGCTTGATATCCAATTGGGCGGTCTTTTTTTCTTGATCTTCCGCTGTGTAGATCTGTTCAAGGAAATCATCCCACGAGTTAACCCCGTTTCCATTCACGGAAAGAATGACATCATTACGTTGGATCCCTGCCTGATCAGCGACGGTTCTTGGTATGACTTCTCCGACCACGCTCTCCTGGTACTCCTCACCCAAAAGGAAAACCAGTCCAAAGAAAATCAAAAACGCTCCCAGTATGTTAAACGCCGGGCCCGCCAGCACAGTCGGGATACGCGCCATCGGAGACAATGAGTAAAACTCGTCTTTCTCCCCGGTCACCTCAGCCGGATTTTCGCCAGCCATTTTGACATAGCCACCCAAGGGAATCGGGGCGATGATGTATTCGGTATCGCCGCGCCGGAAACTGAACAGAGCTTTTCCGAAACCGACCGAAAACTTCTCAACACGGATCCCGGATAGGCGCGCGACTATGAAGTGCCCGTACTCGTGGATCACAATCGCGAACCCAAGAACGAGGATGAAGCTCCCTATATTAAGGGCCCAATCAAAAATCTGACTAGCAATCATATTATCAATAATCGGCAATACCTTCCGGGGATGAACCAGCCGATTCATTGTCCCAGTGACTCGCCCCCGAAACAAGCCCGAAGCGCCAGCAACCGATTTTACCTCGCACTCCTTTCCATCCCTTGCTTGCGCGGCGGGCTTATGGTTCTCTCATATCCATAATGAAACGCCA
>Ga0310121_10001140_pt1 | contig 27945 bp, 22 predicted proteins | sample CB27_Tmax_986_MG_FD_203504 | JGI IMG/M metagenome (GOLD analysis project Ga0310121, IMG submission 203504) | Marine microbial communities from Western Arctic Ocean, Canada - CB27_Tmax_986 | ecosystem: Environmental > Aquatic > Marine > Oceanic | place: Canada: Western Arctic Ocean | collected... | reverse complement strand
AGCCACGCTCGTTGTCGACACCAGCGATCCCGTCAACATGCCACGGTCCCTCGGTGACACGGTTCTTTAGCGTACCGTCCGCACCATACCGATAGATGTGCGCCCAACCATCCTGCTCCGACCACCAAATCAAGTCTCCATTCGGTAGTAATGCTACACGTTCGAGGAGGGATCCGTCTGATCCACCGTCCCCGTAACCTCGATCGAGGTATGTATTGAGTCGTTCTTCGATGACGGTGCGTACTTCTCCAGTCGCGGCGTTCGCGACCATCAAATCCACTCGATGACGGTCGCGTGAGGTTCTGGTGAACCAGAGTTCGTCGGAGTTATCGGAGAGCCAGACTTGTTGCCTCGGTTCATCGGAGTCGGGATAGACGAACTGACGGTCGCTAGCGACTGACATCATCTGATCTTTCCACGGATCGTCGTTGACCTGGACCATGTTGCGTGCAGCGATGTCGTAGATCAGGAGTTCGCTCTGGGTGACATTTTCCTCACCCGGCATATCATACTTATAGGACTCGAGCTCGGGACGCTTGTTACCCACTGCGTGCACGACCCAAAGATCACCAACCTCACGCTGGTCTCGACGCACGAGCGCGAACTTCTGTGAGTCCTTCGACCATACGACTCCGGCTCGTTTGCGGTCGTCCTTGTTCTCTTCAGAGGTCACATTGGTCTCACCCCGACCTCCCGAGCCGCCGTAGGAGTAGAACTCCTCTCCGTCCGTTGTCAGTTGGATCTCTTCAACCTCGACATCTTCTTCAGCCTCAGTGGCTTCATCGCCACTCTCGCCGCGACGTGCGTCGAGGATCGACTCATAATCGGATCCGCTGATCATCCAGAGGTTGTAATTACGCGCGAACACAACTGTCTCACCGTCCGGTGACACGTTCGCCCAACCCGGATGGTTGTTCGGTGACTCGTAGTCCTCCAGCTCACGCAGCGTCTGTGTCCCCACATCATACTCGAAGTGGTACATCTTCTTATCGCTGCGTCCCTCCTGGTCGCTATCCTCTTCTTCTTCCTCGGTATCGACGTCTTCGTCGACGTCTTCGTCGACGTCTTCATCCTGAGAAGACTCTACGTCGAACTGCAGCGTGTTTGCATCGATGAAGCGGATGTTACTGATCGGCAGGTGCTGTCCGTCCCAGGGATCGAGGGTAATGCGTGTGAGCTCAGCTGCGATGCGGTCGTTGTCGAAAAGCTGGCTTTTCGTGCCACCTACTGGATCCACGATGTTGTAGAACGTTCCGTCAGAGTTCTCCCATTCGTACCAGAACCGCTCGCTTCCCTCGATCCAGTTCGGAGAGACCGTCGTGCTGTGTACCATCTCCTGGATCTTGTAGGGCGCGAAGCGTGCCGCGAGATCGTAGTTCGCCGATCCCGGACCACCGACGACGTTCGAGCCACCGCTTCCGCGGCTTTCAAGTCGTATCTCGATATTTTCCTGCTGAGCCGATAGCTGGGTAACACCACCCAGGATGGCTAGTACAGCAAGAGATGTGATGTAGGAGCGGAAGTTGCTGAGCATCATGTTCATCAGGTCGTTCTCCAGATCGTTAATCAGCCAGGTAAACCAAGAGGCACCGTCAAAGGACTGGGGTCAATGCCAAGTCGTATCTCTTCGTCAGATATCGGCTGACGTTGCATCCAGTCTTGACACGTACTACGAACCGGGGCGACGGTGCGACTGTCATTTACCTCCTCCGGAGCAATGCTGTGAAGCGAAGTGCACATCTGCTGTCCTCTCTAGTGTTCACAGGTTTATTGATGTCCCCACCCGCCGAGACACAGGAGATCGCGAACGCATATAGACAAGTGGCAGACCGCCTTATTGATGCCTTGACTGAGAATCACGATGCCTACGAGAGACTGACCAAACTGGTTGATCGCTTTGGGCATCGGGTTTCTGGGTCAGTGGCACTTGAGCAGGCAATCGACTGGATCATGGAGGAGATGCAGGCTGACGGGCTCGAGAACGTCCGTGGGGAGACCGTCATGGTACCGCATTGGGTTCGCGGTGAGGAGTCGCTACAGATGGTGCTCCCACGACCGAGGAACCTGCCGATGCTCGGTCTCGGAGGAAGTATCGCAACGCCCCCCGGCGGAGTTCGTGCAGAACTAATGGTGGTGAGCAGCTTTGAAGAACTAGATCGACGGGCGGAAGAGGCGAGCGGCCGCATCGTTTTGTTCGATGTTCCGTTCACCAACTATGGCCAGACTGTCGCATACCGAACGGGTGGTGCTCCAGCCGCGGCGCGTGCAGGTGCAGTAGCCAGCTTGATCCGATCTGTCACACCGTATTCTCAACAGACGCCACACACGGGCCAGATGCGCTATGAGGAGGGCACCCCACGCATCGCACACGCAGCGATCACAGTTGAGGATGCGGAGCTTCTGCACCGGATGGTTGATCGCGGAGAACGTGTTGAGCTGTTACTTGAGATGAATGCACAGATGCTGCCGGACGCTCCATCTCGAAATGTTATGGGCGAGCTTGTTGGAAGCGAATATCCAGACGAAGTGGTGGTCCTCGGTGGGCATATCGATTCATGGGACGTAGGACAGGGTGCCATGGATGATGCTGGCGGAGTGGTTGCTGCTTGGGAAGCAGTCCGGCTGATGAAGGACCTCGGGCTAAGGCCTCGTCGAACGGTTCGCGTTGTTGGTTGGACCAGTGAGGAGAACGGCGGACCAGGTGGCAGAGCGTATGCCGCAGCTCATGCCGATGAATACCATGTACTCGCAATGGAGTCCGATGCAGGTGTTTTCGAGCCGCAGGGATTTGGATTCACCGGCTCGGAAGAGGCACTTGGGATGATCACAGAGATTGGGACGCTACTAACTCGTATCCATTCAGGGGTCATAAGCCGGGGCGGTGGCGGTGCAGACATTACTCCGCTCATGGAAACGGGCGTGCCTGGTATGGGTTTGCAGGTTGATGGAACACGTTATTTCTGGTACCACCACTCTGATGCAGACACGATTGACAAGCTTGACCCTGACGAGGTGGCACGTTGTGCAGCGACGATGGCTGTGATGGCCTATGTGGTTGCGGATATGCCGGTGCGGCTGCCGCGATGACGCCACGCTGAGTAAATTCTTAGGATTAGGAAAAATAATTGGAGAAATCTGGAATGCCCGAAACGAGGCACTCGCTCGGAAAGCGTATGATTGGTGCGATGTTCCTTAACATCGATGTGTTTGAGGAGGTAGAACACGACAGAAACGCTACCGGTCAGGCCGCGATGGTCGTGCTCATGGTTGCAGTCGCAAGTGGTATAGGTGCATCAGGGCTTGGGTTGTATGGGACTATGGTAACTTCGGTGGGAGCACTGATTGATTGGGTTGTCTGGGCTGGAATCTGTTATGTAGTTGGGGATCAGCTCTTCGGTGGTAGGGCCACATGGGGTGAACTTTTACGCACGCTTGGATTCGCTCAGACACCTGGACTGCTGTTGCTCCTAGTTCTTATTCCAATACTACACGATCCCATCATCGTGCTCGTCCTGCTATGGAGTGCTGTTGCAGGTTTCATCGCGGTGCGTCAGGGACTGGATATCGGAAACGTCAAGACACTATTCACGATTATCTTGGCGACAGGTGTGGTTGGCTTCATAGAATGGATCCAACAAGTGCGAATACTCGGCGATCTTCCTTGACCCCCTTCTAGAGTAGATCTCCGATGGAATTTGGCTGGAATCCATCGATGTGGGCCTCACCAGTTCCATTTGGATTGGGGCATGAGAAGCCGGGACACTTCCGAGACATGGCTCGTACATGGTGGAAGAACCGGGATCAACTCGAATACGCGACACGAATCCTGAAGGATGGCGTGTGCGACGGATGTGCACTGGGCACGACTGGAATCCATGATTTCACGCTCGACGGAGTGCATCTGTGTTCGATCCGGCTAGAACTTCTGCGTCTGAACACGATGGGCGCACTTGAGCCCAAGCATCTTAATGAGGTGGATTCTCTCGTTGAACTTTCGGGAAAAGATCTTCGAGAACTCGGTCGTATCCCGTTCCCCATGGTGCGGCGCAGGGGAGATCAGGGCTTTACTCGGCTGGGCTGGGATGACGCGCTTGAGCTGATTGCAGATCGGGTCCGGAAGGTTGAGCCAAAGCGACTCGCCTTCTATCTGACGTCTCGCGGAATAACCAACGAGGTGTACTACGGCGCTCAAAAAGTCGCTCGATTTTTGGGCACCAACAACATCGATAATTCCGCTCGTATCTGTCATGCACCAAGTACCACCGCACTAAAGCGTTCAATCGGATACGCTGCTTCGACGTGCTCATACAGTGACTGGATTGGGACTGATCTACTTGTCTTCTTTGGGTCACATGTAGCGAACAACCAGCCTGTGGCCACGAAGTACATGTATCGGGCTAAGGAAAAAGGCACTCGCATAGTCGTTGTAAACTCGTTCCGTGAGCCTGGTATGGAGCGCTACTGGATCCCATCAATCTTCGATAGCGCGCTCTTCGGCTCTAAGCTCACAGACGAATTTTTCCAGGTGCACCAGGGTGGGGATATCGCATTTCTTAATGGTGTACTGAAGCACCTTATTGCACTCGGAACAGTTGATAGCGAGTTCATTGAAAAGCAGACCTCGGGGTTCGATGAACTGCGGGCGTCAATTGAAAATCAGCCCTGGGAAGACCTGGAGAGATTTAGCGGTGTCGACCGGAGCGAGATGCTGGCTTTTGCAGAAATGATTGCCTCTGCGCGCAGTGCTGTTTTTATCTGGAGCATGGGCATTACCCAGCACCGCTTCGGAGTCGACAACGTCCAGGCAATTGTAAATCTTGCCCTATCTCGTGGGTTCCTCGGTCGAGAAAAGTGTGGACTCATGCCGATTCGCGGACATAGCGGTGTCCAAGGTGGGGCAGAGGTAGGAGCCGTACCTTGGTCGTTTCCCGGGGATCGTGCGGTAGGCCAGGATGGTGCCTCTGAGATGTCGAAGTTATGGGGTTTTGATGTACCTGATTGGCGTGGACTCTCAGCGGTAGAAACGGTGCATGCTGCTCATCGAGGCGAGATCGACGTGCTGTGGGCGATTGGTGGAGATTATCTAAGTACGCTTCCTGATCCAGAGTACTGTAGAGAAGCTCTCGCTCGTGTACCACTCAGGGTGCATCAGGATATCGTTCTTGCCCATCAGATGTTTGTTGATCCTTCCGATACGGTCGTCCTCTTGCCTGCAACGACTAGGTATGAACAACCCGGCGGGGGCACAGAGACCGCGACGGAGCGCCGAATCTATTTCTCTCCTGAGATCCCGGGTCCTCGTATTGGGGAGGCACGCTCTGAATGGGAGGTACTCGTTGATCTTGCAAGCAGAGTTGATCCAGAACGCGCTCAGCTCTTAGAACTCACTGATGGTCCAGCAGTCCGACGAGACATTGCTCGTGCCGTGCCATTTTACGCTGGCATCGAAGATTTTCGTGGTGCTGGGGATCAAGTGCAGTGGGGTGGTCCTCGTCTGTGTGAGGGTGGGCGAACTGCTTTACCTGATGGCCGGTCCCACTTTCATTCTGTCCAGCCTCCCGAATTTGACATCCCTGATGGCTATTTCCATCTAAGTACCCGGAGGGGCAAGCAGTTCAACTCCATGGTCCAAGCCAAGGTGGATCCCCTGACGGGTGGTCACCGTGATGATGTATTCATGGCGGTGTCTGATGCTGAGCGGTTGGGCCTGTCCAATGGGGACCCAGTGATACTGCGTTCTGATACTGGAATGGTTAGCGGGCGGTGTCGCATAACACCGATGAAGGAGCGGAACCTCCAGATGTTTTGGCCTGAGGCGAATCCGCTGATTCCCAGAGACGTTGTGGAGCCTCAGTGCGGTATTCCTGATTTTACAGCGGTTGTTGAGGTGGTCGCTCGCCCGTTAAGTGAGGAGACCGAACAGTGATCGGTAACGCTAGCCCTACCCGTGTGGTTCAGGTTTCTCGCCACCGTGGTGGTCAGGTTCAACGGGATAAAGACAGCCTCTCTGTCGAGGAGCCACTTGAAATTCGTGTCGCCTGGGGGAACCTAGAAGCTAGGGCAGTGGAAGCACTTGCAGTCACAATGAGGACACCTGGGGACGATTTTGACCTGGTTGCCGGTTTTCTACTGGGAGAGGGGATCCTTGATTCTATAGATGGACTCCAAGAGCTCACGTACTGCAGAGGACAAGAGACTCAAGAATACAACGTTGTAGAAGCAAGGCTCCGTCCTGGTATCAGCTTTGACCTTGATCGGTTACGGAGAAACGTCTTCACATCTTCTAGTTGCGGTGTCTGTGGTAAGACTTCATTGGAAGCGGTCGCTGTTTCTGGTTGCACTGAACTCGAGGATGAACTGCGTGTCGAGGGCGAACTTCTTCCACGACTACCAGAGAAACTTCTTGAGGGACAGAATGTCTTTGCGCGTACGGGTGGATTGCATGCTGCTGGTCTTTTTGGAGCCGATGGTGAACTACATCGGTTGCGTGAAGATGTTGGTCGCCACAATGCAGTCGACAAGGTCCTTGGACGGGCGTTCTTAGATCGGGAACTTCCCGCGGATAATCGCATTCTAGTCGTAAGTGGTCGGGCCTCATTTGAGATTGTGCAAAAAGCGTTAATGGCAAAGGTGCCAGTCTTGGTTGCCGTGGGTGCCCCATCGAGCTTGGCGGTAGATCTCTCGGAAGAGTTCGGTCAGACACTCGTGGGATTTGTTCGAGATGGTGGCTTCAATGTCTATTGCGGGGACGTGAGGCTCATTTGATGTCGAGTACCCAACTTCTCGGGGCCGTCCTGGCGGGTGGTCAAGGCCGCCGATACGGAGGTGACAAGTCAAACGCAATGGTAGGTGGGCGGCCTCTGGTTGAGAGGTCGATCTCGGCCCTTGAGCAGGTGGTAGAGGACGTGGTTGTAGTAACATCTCGTCAGCTTCCCGATAGTATCGTCGTCCCCTGTATCCCAGATCGGTTTGTTGACGCGGGCCCCCTTGGTGGCCTTCATGCAGCACTCCACACTGCAGGGGAGTACGGAAGTTCCGGAGTGCTCTTACTTGCTTGCGACATGCCGTTGATTACTCCGGAAGTTCTTCATGCTATTCTAACGGCAATGGACGATGTCCCCGCTATTGCCCCACTGCGCGAAGAAGGTATTGAGCCGCTTTGTGCTGCGTATCACATAGATACATTGCAAACGGCAGAGGAGTTGCTGTCAGGAAACGATCTTTCACTACACAGGTTTTTTAGAGAAGTCGGTGGTATATCGATTGATCTAGAGGGACTAGGTGTGGAGTGCAGAGATGTCTTCTTCAATGTCAACGAACAATCAGACTGCATCCGAGCTAATGGACTTCTCGCAGGGAGTCTCTAGTGGCAGAGTGGCAGAGTGGCAGAGTGGTTCCATTCAAGGAGATTTCATCTTCGAGCCGCCTCTATTATGCATTGCCGATGCAGAGTGCTTAAGCGAATTTTTACTCAACCTTTCTTCCCATACAGCCACACCACAATGAGAATGAACTCCAAGTGCTTGAATTTATTCCTGGTCCTAGGAATTGCGGCTTGTGCATCATCTCGAGCTCCGGTAGCGCCCGGACCTGCCGCTCCAGCTGAGGTCGCTCCAGAGCCGGCAGCAGCTTCCTCGTCCGCGCTTGGCTTCACATCTGTCCAGGCGGACCGCGGACGCGATGTCTTCCGGTCTACCTGTACGACATGCCACTACTCAGAGGAGTTTAATGACCAAACGTTCAAGCGTAGTTGGCGTCGTAGTTCAGCCGGGGACCTTTACGATTTCATCTCTACAGCTATGCCAGAGGATGCTCCGGGCAGCTTGCCTCCAGCGCAGTACGCAGAAATTGTTGCTTATTTCCTTCAGATGAACGGTTTTGAGGCGGGCTCGATGGAACTACCTGCAGATGCAGATGCTCTCAGCGAACTTAGCCTGGCCCCATTGGGCGGCTGAGAGGAGATACATAAGCTCCCGCTTTCACTAGGCCTGAGATAGCCTGAAAGAAAGATCCTACCCATCTGCAGTCGGGTGGGATCTTTCTTATTTGAGGGTGGACCCCATAATAGTCATCCAAAAGAAATACAGATGGATCGTCAAGGAGGAACTATGTCATCGTCATGCGCTTCAGCTATCACACTCTTCACCGTAACCGCCGTAGTCTTCACGGGATGCGCCGATAGCTCCGGTACCGCAAACATGGCTGTGGCTGAAGGCAACTACTATCCCAACGCAATCACAGGTGAGGGAATTCCGAACCCTAATCCCAATCGGATTGGAAGTTGGGCAAGCCTCCCCGAGGGTCGCGAATGGGGGTCAACTGCAGGGATGGATACTGATCCGACAGATGGCCATGTCTGGGGTTATGAGCGTTGTGGCGCAGGCTCGGCTGGAGGCCCGGGTATCAACTGCGACAACAATCCGGTTGACCCGATTTTCAAGTTCGACCGTAATACGGGAGAGGTCTTAGCAAACTTTGGGGTCGGTGTGTTCGTAACACCACACGGCATTTATGTGGATGACGATGGCACCGTGTGGGCTACAGACTTCGCGGGTAACGCGGAAGGCACAAAGGGCCACCAGGTCCACAAGTTCAGCCCGGACGGTGAGCTGCTCATGAGTCTCGGCACGGCTGGTCAGCCCGGTAACGACCCTGGGCATCTCAATCAGCCAAACGACGTGATCGTTGCACCTGATGGAAGCATCTTCGTGGCTGACGGACACAGCGGCCAGAACATGACGACCGCCCAACAGATGGCCGAGGGCCGTGCTGCGGGCCTAACGGCCCGAATCATCAAGTATTCAGCGGATGGTGAGTATCTCATGGAATGGGGTGAGATCGGAACAGAGCACGGTCAATTCCGGACACCCCATGCGCTTGAGTTTGACTCACAGGGTCGCCTCTGGGTTGCCGATCGAGGTAACCATCGGATCGAGATCTATGACCAGCAAGGCAACTACCTAGAGTCGCGTTACCTCTATGGGCGGATCAGCGACATATTCATCACGGTCGATGACATGGTGTATGCCATCGACTCCGAGTCCAGCGAGGCCCGGCATATTAACTGGCGGAATGGTGTCCGTATCGGGCCGGTCGATCAGGATTGGCTCGTGGGATTCATTCCTCCTTGGGAGTCCGCGAGCCGCCCGCAGAATGGCGTGACGGGTGAAGGTATCGCGGTGGATGCGGATGGTAACGTCTACGTGGCAGAGGGGCCGGCCTCTCTTTCCGACGCAGGTTCGGCGTTTACAAAATATGAGATCGGCGGGATGTAGAGAGTCTCTGCTTTCAGATGCATCCTGCTAAGGCAAAGTCCTGCAGCGCCGTGTGGATGTTCCGGTAGCAGTATGTGATGTATCTACATTGCTGCTTCGCCCAATGAGACTTCGATGACTCCGTCTGATAGAGTAACCCGACCCGAACTTCCTAGCCGCACTAGGACTCGTGCACCTAGGGCACTGGCTCTTGTTTCGCTTGCTCTCATCGCACTCGCAGCAGTTCCCATCTATGTAGGCGAACGGGTTGCCTCACTCCAGGACCAGATTACAGAGACATTGCAGCCCGCTCTTGAATCAGCTGCTCGGCTATCACTCTACCAGTCAAGGCAAATGGCCCGGCTACAATCCTTCCTGCTCACAGGGGATCGGACGATCCGCCTTCGCTACAACGCCGCCATAGCAGAGGAGGATAGTCTATACAACGACCTTGGTGATTTGGTCAGGGTCATGGATCTCGATGTGAGGGAGCGTCTCGCCCGGTTGTCCTCAGAGTCGACACGCTGGCGCTTTGGGCATCTCTCTGTCTTTGACGAAGTAGCACGGCCTGAAGCAGGGGACGCACTGTGGGCGCAAATCCAGGGAGAGTACGAGGAGTTAGAAAGTGCTACTCGTGAACTCGAAAGGGTTATCAAGGGCGAAGTCGACCAAGGTCGTCGCGATACCCAGTGGTGGCGAACGATGCAGACATGGATCATGATCGGACTCGCGATCCTCGCTTTAGGATCTCTGCTGGTCATAGCACGGGTTAGTTGGCGTGTGAGGCGACTTGTCACTGAAGCCGAGAAAAGAGAGAACGCTCTCCGTCAAACAGTCAAACAGCGTGATGAAGTGGTCTCGATCGTCTCTCATGACTTGCGCAACCCTCTTGGTGTTGTCGCTGGTGCTGCAGATACCCTTATTGAGCTTCCTCTGGACCGAGAAGAGCGAAAAAGACAAGCCACGATCATTGCGCGCTCAGCGAGCCGGATGAGCCGCCTCATCGAAGATCTATTGGACGTTGCGCGTATTGAGGCGGGAGCATTCGTGGTTCGCCCCTCAGCCGAAAAGCCACTCTCGGTGCTAGAGGAGGTTCAAGACATGTTTGAGGTCCAGGCGGAAGAAGCACAGGTTTCGCTCGCAGTTGGGACAGTATGTGACGTCTTTGTCCGCATGGATCACGACCGGATTGTCCAAGCGCTAGCAAACCTGGTGGACAATGCTCTCCGTTTCACTCCGGAAGGTGGAATGATCACGTTGAGTGGGAAGGCTCTAGATGAGGAAACGGTGTCCTTATCAGTTTCTGATACTGGAGTTGGACTTGCTCAGGACGCGTTGGACAACCTGTTCAGTCGCTTCTGGCAAGCGGAGGGAGATAGGAAGGGCCGAGCAGGACTTGGATTGACCATCGTGAAAGGTGTGGTCGAAGCACATGGTGGGGAAGTTCGAGTCGAGTCAAATCCAGGCATAGGATCAGCCTTCCATCTGGTACTTTATCGAGCTTGAGGAAATGGTAGAGGATTGGCTTTGGTTACAGTGATAGCAAAAAATGTAGATTAGTCTAGGACTCCATCATCGGCTCCAGATCACCCTGGTTTTATAGCCAGATGCATCCCAAGGAGTCGCTTTTGAAGGAGTAAAAATGAGAGCGCCCTATATATTATATTTTGACAATCGGTTGACCCTCAAGCCTCTTGTTGCATAATAATATTAGGCTTGGAGTGATGTAGTCATGATTTTCGGATTTCGGCGCTCTTCGTTAGCTATGAATTTGAATAAGATTTAGTACCAATCACAACAGGTCTTATAGGACAGGAAACATCGGGGGGAAGCCCCGAGGGAGATCTAAGCTCATGCTCGGACGGCTACGCTTAATGCTAAGCTTTGTTCTGGTCACCCTTTTGGTTGGCCCAGCGGCGTTAGCGGCTCAAAACCAAGGCCGCTTCAATGTTCTCATTCCGTATTTCGAGCCGCTCGGTGATGCGGATGACGACTTCGGTAAGGATGCATCTGAAGAGCTTCGCGAGCTCATCAACACGCTGGCTACTCATCAGCCTGTAGACGAAGATGATATTGAGGATGAGGCAGATCGCTTTGATCTAGATATGGAAGATTTGAACTGCATTCGGACTCGACAGCTCTCGTCTCAAATGAATGCTGAGGTAGCGCTCTGCGCTTCTTACACGGAGAACCCAGACAAGTCTTGGACAGTGAACGCTGAGTTCTGGGATATTCAATCTAACGAGTCGTTTACGATCTCTGAGATTACAGTTAGCGAGAAAGGAGAAGAAGTAGCAGCCAGGCATATCTTCTCAGAATTTGACCTCTACGTCCAACAAGTGAGAGCAGCTGCTATCTGCGGCGACTACTTCGCTAGTCAGCAATGGGAGAATGCTCTCCGCAACTGTGACCAGGCGCTCGAGCTGAACGGCAGTGCAAATGAGACCAGGTATCTACGAGGCCGAATCCTCTATGAGATGGAACGTTATCCTGATGCGCTCGAAGAGTTAGATAGAGTTCTCGGTCTGAACGGGTTTCATGAGGAAGCACTTCAGCTTGCTGGCTACATCGCGACAGTCGAAGAGCAGCAAGATAAGGGTCGAGAGTATTATGGCCGCTACCTTGAGCTAAATCCTGGCAACGCCGCAATTCGTATGCGGATTGCCTACGATCTTGCTCAAGCTGGTGACCCCGTAGGTGCGATGGACTTCATTCAGGTGGGCCTCGACGTCGATGCCGAGAACATAGATCTCTGGGAGCAGTATGGGGGTTTTGCCTTCAGGGCAGCAGGTGATGCGCAGCAGATGGCCGCATTGAGCGCAAGTGATGATGCAGGTGTCTCGCCAGAGGCACAGGAGTATTACCGTCAAGCCATCAATGCCTACGAGAAGGTTTTTGAAGGTAAGGGGTCCGAGACGCCAGTCGGGCACATGAGAAGTATCCTGGCCGCTTATATTCAGCTTGAAGAGTTGGATGCCGCAATCGAATTTGGTGGGCAGGCGCTTCAGACTCATGGAGAGGAAGACGTGCTGTGGTCATTCTACGCTGATGCTCTTCAGCGAAGTGGGAAGCTTGACGAAGCGATTACGGCGCTTGACCGAGTAAGGGAAATTAACCCGTCGCATCCCAGCGCTAGCCTCCGTCAGGGGAACTGGCTAATCGAGGCAGGTCGCCTAGAGGATGCAGTAATGGTGCTCAAGGACGCTGTGACTAGTAATCCGGCACAGACTGAACAGGCGGGACGGATGGTTTTCAACGATGCCTATCAGAAGGGCTACCAGCAGAAAGACTACGCTTATGCTACAGCTGGTATAATTATGGCTAAGGAATTTTCTGGCCTGAGTGAAGGGTTGATAAGCCAGCTCAACTTCTGGCATGGCTTCAGCATCTATCAGGCTGCGGTTGTGGAGCAGGAGCCCCAGACGCTTGGCAGTGCAGGGTCGACTCTACCGAAGTTTCAAGAGGCAATGCAGCTATTGGGGCAAAGTGGGGATTACCCGGGTACCGTCAATGTGAATCTTGCCCAGGTGCTGGAAAATCTGAGTACATATGTGGAGATCCAAGAGGCGATCATCAAGCGGGGATAGTAAGATTGGTTTGATCGTTTGACCGGTTATTCACTGGATTAAGGCGCCCCGGGGCTGTTTGCCCCGGGGCGCCTTAATCGGTCCCTTACCCACTTTCCTCCACCAGACTCAGCCGACATCTTCGGTTTTTATTCGTATTCCTCAAAAATTGGTCTTATGGGTGAATACGAGATCATCTTTCTTATAAAAGGGCTTTCTGCAGATTAGCGGCCCCTCCTTAGAACCAAAAGTTAGCAAAAAAAGACCCTTGACGCCGCGATCTAGGAATGCGTATGTTGCTCCATACTATCCCACTTTATCCCACTTCATACCACAATAGGCTGGGATTTGACTGGTTTTTTCGGGCAATATGAGCATCAGATGGACGAAAAGGGGAGGGTCAGTCTCCCTTCGGCATTCCGCCGTGAGGCTGACACCGGCCGCTTCGTTCTTCTTCAATGGGAGAAGCCGTACCTCACGCTTTTTCCAGGACCCAAATGGGCAGAGGTGCAGGAGCGACTTCTTGAATACCGGCGGAATGATCTTAGTGCTTGGAATCAGGTGAGATTGATCGTCGCGAATGCGGTGGAGGTTTCACCAGACAAGCAAGGGAGAGTGCTAGTGCCAGCGAGCCTCCAGGAGGCTGCTGGGCTTTCGGGTACAGTGCTCGTCAGCGGAAATCTTGATCGGGTTGAACTCTGGAACCCAACCACATATTCAGAGGATGTCCGTGAGACTGTAGATGACCTCGGTAACTTTGTTCACAGGCTTTTCGGATGAGCGAAAGTAACTGGGGATCGTCTGCAGCCGGGATGTCGCAAGAGAACCGTGAAGGTTTGGTGAGGTTCCACGAACCTGTATTGTGCACTGAATTATTGGACTTTCTCCAGCCTGGCCCAAAGCAACTCTACTTGGATGGGACTGTGGGAGGAGGAGGCCATGCACGGCAGATTCTTGAGGCCTCAGAGGATTGTCTGCTTTTGGCAGTGGACAGAGATCTAGAAGCCCTCTCAGTCGCTAAAACAGCCCTGTACGATCTTAGGGATAGGGTGCGTTTTCTCCATGGGAGATTCGAGATGGCCTCGGAAGACACTGACGTACGCGATCGAGGTCTTGACGGTGCCTTTCTAGACCTCGGTGTGAGTTCCCATCAACTCGATTCTGATAGCCGTGGGTTCACGTTCCGCCGCGGCGTGGCACTAGATATGCGTATGGATGCGTCGCAGGGACATGATGCAAGAAGATTCCTTGCAGACGCGAGTGAAACACAACTCACAAGTGTCTTCCGGGATTTTGGTGAAGAACCTAAGGCGAGGCGGCTCGCGAGGGAGATAGTGAAGCGCCGTATGACGAGTCCTCTTGAGACAAGTGATGATCTCGTGGCGGCCCTGCGAGTAGCCCTCGGGCGTTCACCATCGCCACAGGACAAAGCCAGGATCTTTCAGGCTATTCGCATTGCCGTGAATGAGGAGGTTGAGTCATTGCAACTGGCTTTACCGGCGATCCGTGAGGTGTTGAACGAAGGTGCCGTGCTGGTTGTCATCGCATACCACTCCATTGAGGACCGTGTTGTTAAGAATGCGTTTCGGGACTGGAGTAAGAACTGCATATGTCCGCCGAAGTTTCCGATCTGTACTTGTCGCGGACGTGCGTTAGGAAAGACGCTAACAAAGCGCCCGATCAGGCCTCAACCCAGTGAAATTGAGACAAACGTTCGGGCGCGGAGTGCCCGAATGCGTGCCTGGCGGAGGGCAGCTTAATGAAGTCGCAGACCTTGGGACTTACCGTATTTGCCTTTGCAATTGTTCTTCTCTTCGGTGCCTTGAGCATGGGAGTGACCTGGAGACAGAGCCGAGCCTTTGAGATGCAGAAAGAGCTTGATGGCCTGAGACAGGAGGTGTCAGTCTCCGAAGCTGAGCGCGTGAGGTTAGAGCAACTCATCCAGGTACTTGAAAGTCGGCCAAGGATTGTCCCGAAAGCCCGGGAAATCCTTGGCATGCATACACCATCTGGCAACGAATTGGTGCTTTTGCTAGCCCAGGAGAGAGCACCGTGAAGCGTCGCCCTAATCAATACGATCCTAACCCATGGCGCCGAAGAACACTGCTTGGTTTCTGGCTTGCTATCTCATTACTCATTTGTGCTCGCGCGACTCAGATCCAAGGAGTGCAGGCATCCTATTGGCGTGAGGCAGCTGAACGTCAACAGGTCCGTGAAGAAAAGGTCCCAGCTAGGAGGGGAACTGTACTGGATAGTGAGGGATTGCCGCTTGCTATCTCACAAGAGCGTTTCATCATCAATGTCGTTCCCCGCGAGCTAAGAGACCCGGCCAAAGCTGCAGTCCTTCTCACCTCAAGCTTGGGGATTTCTTCATCTAAGGCTGTGGAAGTGACCTCGAACGGAGGACTTTGGAATGTTATCCCTGGTCGTTATCCGCCCACGGTCCGAGAAACTCTAGGTGAGATTAGGGGGATCCACCTCGAGCGTAAGTTCCAGCGGTATCACCCGTACGGAGACTTTGCACGTGGCGTTATAGGCGCTGTACTCGACGACAAGGGAACAGGGGGGATTGAGCAGGCCTTCGAAGAAATCCTCAGGGGTATCCCGGGCCGGGAAGTCATTGCAAGAAATAATCTGGACCAGGCGATCCCTGGCGAGAGTTATGTCCTCAAGCCATCGAAATCGGGTGGAGACGTAGTTCTCACGCTTGATATGGATCTCCAGGAGATCGCACGACAAGCACTTGAAGAGTCAATTCTGGAAACCGGGGCTAGAGGTGGTGACGTTCTCGTAACTATTCCAAATACCGGAGAGATCCTCGCTCTTGTCTCCATCCGGGATGGCAAGACCGCCTCGCTTTCTGCGATCAATACACCCTATGAGCCAGGATCGACGTTCAAGCCGTTTACCGTCTCTGGTCTTATCAAAAATGATCTCGCGTCTCTGGAAGACACAGTGGACGTAGAGAATGGCACGTGGACGGTTGCTGGCAGGACACTTCATGATGTCCATAGTGAGGGCCGCATGTCGATTGCTGATGCACTCCGCGTGTCATCGAACGTAGGAATAGCAAAAGCAGCTAGTCGAATGTCCCCACGCATACAGTACGAGACTCTCAGGGATTTCGGCTTTGGAACGCAAACTGGAATTCAGATTCCTGGTGAGGTCGGTGGCACGCTTCGCAAGCCCGAACGCTGGTCTTCTCAATCTCCAGCTTCGTTAGCTATAGGATACGAGGTATCTGTGACTCCGCTACAGATGGCGATGGCTTATGGTGCCCTCGCTAACGGTGGCCGACTAATGCAGCCTCTCCTTGTTAAGGAGATTCGGGAAAGCGACGGTAGCCTTAAGGAGCAATTCGAGCCACGTATGGTTCGCCAAGTCATCCCAGAGGAGATTGCTCGAGGAATAGGGGGAGTGCTAGTAGATGTTGTTGAAGATGGAACCGGAAAGTCAGCGCAACTCGGTACATTCCAGGTGGCAGGCAAAAGCGGCACTACGAGGCTTTATTCTCCCGAAGGTGGATACGAGAGCGGAGCCTACTGGTCGTCATTCGTAGGGTTCTTCCCCGCGGAAGACCCCCAACTTGTGGTTTTCGTGAAGTTGGAGCGCCCTCAAGGAGCCTATTATGGGGGTGCCGTGGCTGCTCCGGTAACCCGAGCTACGATGCAAGCGGCTCTGGCTGCAAGTGGGAATCATATCGACCGGACGCGTCTATTCAAGTCTGGTAGGGTGTTTGTACCGCCCACTGCATCAACCCCAAGTGCGGCATTCGTAAATCAGGAATTGGATTTTCCCACGGAAGGACTAGATGAACCAGAGATGCCCGTGGGTATGAGACTTGCCGGTGGTGGAACTGCGAGTGAAAGAATTTCAGTTCCACCGTTAGCTGGAGTGCCTTTAAGGATTGCTGCGCGCCGACTCCATGGGATGGGCTTGCGCGTCTCCAACACGCACGGTGGAGTAATTCTCGGAACAGAGCCTGGGCCTGGGATGCAGGTCGTCGCAGGGGATACAGTAGCACTGATTGTACGCCCGAGGACCAACCGTGATTGAGACCATTTCCACTCTAGGTAAGGTGGGCGAAATCCTCCGGGTGGCTGGACTCCTTAGGGAGTTCCGCGGTCCGGAGGATCTTTCCGTTATAGGGGTATGCCAAGACTCACGAGAGACACGTCCGGGAGATCTCTTCCTTGCCTGGCAGGGAGATTCGGTCGATGCACATGACTTCGTTGCTGGTGCTGTCTTCAATGGAGCAGTTGCAGCCGTTGTTGAGCGCAAGGTCGATATCGAGGTGCCTCAGATCATCGTTACTGATGGACGTCGTTCAGCAGCATTAGCTGCCCGTGAGGTTATCGGTACCGGAAGTAGACGAATGTTCACGGTTGGTGTTACAGGTACCAACGGAAAAACCACGACAGCCCTTCTTGCTCGGTACTTGATGGGGCAAAAAAGCCCTGCAGCCGCGATTGGTACTCTCGGGGTTTTTGATGAGCAAGGTGTTCGTCCAGGTACCGAAGGGCTGACGACTCCTGGCCCTGTCCAGGTCGCAATCTTTCTTCGACAGCTCGTTGATGGAGGGATGGAAGCCGTCGTAATGGAGGCGTCCTCTCATGCGCTCGATCAGCATCGTATCGATGGAGTCATTTTCGATGTTGGAGTATTCACGAATCTTTCCCACGATCACTTAGACTACCATGGGGATATTCATGAATACTTCAGAGCTAAGGCCCGCCTAGTAGAACTAGTCGCTTCTCGGGGAACTTTAGTTGTGAATGCCGATGACCGAGCCTGGAGTAAATTGGAAGCGAACGGGCGCTCGATTCGCACGTTCGCTCTCAACAGTCCGGCTGATGTTCATGCAGAGTCAGTTCATACAGGGCCTAAGGGCTCTGATTTTACGCTAGTGATTGACGGCGAGCGAAGGGAAGTAAGGTTTCCACTGCTCGCTCGTTTTAATATCGAGAATGCATTAGGTGCAGCTGCTGTGGGAGCAGCTTACGGCCTTTCGATTGACGAAATTGCCTCAGGGCTCTCTACCGCACCCCAGGTGGCGGGACGACTGGAGACAGTGGCAACCGAGCCGTTCACTGTTCTTATTGATTTTGCACATACTCCCGCAGCTCTCGAGAGTGTCCTTGAAGCGTTACGACCCTTAACCCAGGGTCGACTCATCGTGGTATTTGGTGCGGGTGGTGATCGGGACAGGATTAAGCGTGGTCCAATGGCAGATGCTGTGGCACGGAGTGCTGATGTTGTGGTACTCACCTCTGATAATCCTCGTGCAGAAGATCCCGAGCAGATTCTCAATGACCTTGTCAAAGGACTCAAGGGAAGAGCTCACGAGCGTGTTGTTGACCGAAATGACGCTATTCGGGTTGCCTTCTCTACAGCTCGGGAAGGCGATACGCTGGTCTTGGCGGGGAAAGGTCATGAAACCTATCAAGTAGTTGGTGACGAGCAGAGACCTTTCGATGAGCGAGCGATTGTCCAGGACTGCTTAGCAGAGTTAGGGGTCTCATGAGTCAGTTCACATGGACTGACCGTTCGGTTCGTCAGGCGCTCAGTTTAAGTGCTAATCTGGCTGATCCTTCATTAGAGTATGCTGGCGTCTCCACAGACTCGCGCTCAGTTGGGAAAGGGGCACTCTATATCGCACTCTTGGGTGAGAGTTTTGATGGTCACGACTTTGTGGTGGACGCCTTGGCTAAGGGGGCAGCCGGTGCGGTGGTCTCGAGGCCAGTAGAGACTAGTCCGGGTGCTCCTCTTTACCCGGTGGATGATACTCTGGTTGCACTCGGATCGCTTGCAAGTTTTCGACGGAACGCTTTAGACGTTCCGGTTATCGCAATCACCGGATCATCAGGAAAGACTACGACAAAAGATCTTACCCATGCCGCACTTGGGGTGACCCAAGCAGTGCATGCGACACCCGGTAATCTTAACAACCGCATCGGGATGCCGCTGACACTGCTCTCAACACCTACAGAGGCTGATGTCGTTTTGGTCGAAATGGGTTCTAATGAGCCGGGGGAGATTTTTACGCTCTCTGCTATAGCCCGCCCAGATATAGCTGTCGTGACCACTGTAGGAGAGAGCCATCTTGATAGGTTCGGTTCCGTTAAAGGCGTGCTGAACGAAAAACTGGACTTGTTTAGGAGCATGACAGAAGGCGGTCGCTGTCTTGTTGGCGATAAGCCTGAGGCACTGGTAGACGCTGCACAAGCAATTTGCTCGGATCTTCGCATTGCGGGTTGGAGCGAACGCGCTGATCCTGATCTCAGGCCAGAGCAATTCGAACTTGATGTCTTCGGGGCAACTCGCTTCAGCTGGCGAGGGCATCCGGTGAGGCTCGCACTGCCCGGCCGTCATTCTGTGGTAAATGCTCTGATTTCTCTGGCCATCTCTGAACTTGTGGGTGTTAGCCCCCGAGATGCTGTCCGTGGTCTGGCCTCAGCCGAAGTCTCTTCTCTCCGTTGTGAGTTCCGCCAGATCGGAAATGTGAGAGTGGTCGCTGATTGTTACAATGCAAACCCGCAAAGCTTGAGAGCAGCGCTTAAAGTACTCATTGATCAGCCTGGTAATTCACGCACTGTTGCCGTCTTGGGTACCATGCTGGAACTGGGCGATGAGGCTGCCCGGCTTCACGAAGAAACTCTCGCATACGCGCTCAGCCTGAACATCGACTTGGTGGTGGCGACGGGAGAATTCGCTGAAGCTGCCGAGGTACTAGAAGTGGATGAGCCCGAGGTTCTTCGATCTCAGGATTGGAGGAAGGCCTACCCAGCGCTCCGTGACTGGCTCAAGGGAGATGAGGTTCTTCTACTCAAAGCTTCAAGAGGAATCGCTCTGGAAGCCATGCTTCCTCTTCTGGACTCAGATTTCGGTGGCAAAGGCAACAGTGTCGTGATGGGTGAAGCCTGATGCTCTACCACCTCATGCCCAGTCTTTCAGACGTCAATTTCGTCTTCAATGTATTCCGTTATATAACGTTCCGGGCAGCAGGCGCGGTCGTGACTGCACTCATGATTGTGTTCGTGCTCGGTCCGATCGTTATCCAGCGTCTTCAGCGTGCCAGGGTCGGCCAAATCGTTCGAGAACTAGGCCCTGAATCACATTCGTCAAAGGCAGGGACTCCAACGATGGGTGGTGTGATCATCATCATATCTACTGTTCTTTCCACTCTTCTTTGGGCTGAACTGACGAACTGGTACATAGTGATTGCGCTTGTCGCCCTCATCTGGATGGGGATGATCGGCTTCCTTGATGACTATCTCAAGGTAGTGCAGGGGAAGACACGTGGTTTGGTTGCCAGATACAAGATGATTGGCCAGTGGAGCTTTGGACTTGCCCTGGGAGGGTTCCTGGTGTTTAACCAAATCTCGCCGCATGCATCTACTACGACTGCCGTACCCTTTTTATCGGATGTCCAAGCAAGGTTCGCCGTTTGGTCATTTATCCTATTCACAGGGGTTGTTGTATCTGGTTCATCAAATGCGGTAAACCTGACTGACGGACTTGATGGGCTCGCAGCAGGATTGGCCGCAATAGCAGCTGTGACCTTGGGTATTTTCGCGTACATCGCCGGTCGTTCCGACATGTCTGAGTACCTAGGGTTTTTCTATCTACCAGGAGCAGGCGAGTTAACGATCTTTGCGGTTGCACTTGCAGGTTCGGCGATCGGGTTCCTCTGGTATAACGCCTACCCGGCTCAGGTCTTTATGGGCGATACAGGCTCGTTGGCTCTCGGGGGTGCCTTGGGAGTGATGGCAATCTTGCTCAAGGCCGAATTTCTGTTGGTTATCGTAGGTGGGGTTTTCGTCATGGAAACCCTCTCGGTAATCATCCAAAGGGTTTGCTTCGTGTACACGCGCCGCCGTTTCGGGGAAGGACGCCGCGTCTTCAGAATGGCACCCATCCACCACCACTTCGAAGCACTTGGTTGGCCTGAGCCAAAAGTGGTGATCCGCTTTTGGATCATTGGGATTCTATTTGCGATGCTGGCCATTAGCACACTGAAAATAAGGTGATAGAACATGCCGTATTGGACCGAAGAAGCCGCTCGGAGTAAGTGGAATGAGCAGACTGAGCGGATCGCATATAGCTGTCATTGGCCTCGGAGCAAGCGGTCTTGCCGCAGCTCGGTTGGCCCTAGATAAGGGAGGAGATGTCTATGTCTCAGATTTGCGCATTGAACCCGAGGTTGCAGCTCGTCGAGCCGAGCTGCGAGAAAGAGGTGCCCAGGTTGAACTGGGAAGGCACGATATCGAACGATTGGCGGAAGCTGACGTGGTTGTGGTCAGTCCAGGAATCCCTCCCCACGCTCCGATACTCAGAGTACTCCAGGATCGGAATATCCGGTGGATCTCCGAACCTGAATTCGCTGTTCAGTTCTTCTCTGGTCCATTAATTGCCGTCACAGGGACTAATGGAAAGACGACGACGACCTTGCTTTTGGGACACCTGCTTGAAACGGCAGGGGTGCGTGTTGGGGTGGGTGGAAACGTGGGGGGCGGGCTCGCCCCCGCTGCTTCAGAGCTCGCTCTCATGGTGCCTGAGCCGGACTGGTATGTGCTCGAAATGAGCTCCTTCCAGCTGTCCGCGATTCAGTCGTTCAGGCCTGACATTGGCGTACTGACGAATTTGTCTCCGGATCATTTAGATCGGTATCCATCCCTCGAGGCTTATTACGAGGATAAGGCGAAGATCTTCGACAATGCGGATCACCGGAGTATGTGGGTCCTACCGGAAGGCGACGGTGTTGTGGATTCACTCATCGGTAACACCCCTGGGATCCGTTTCTATTATGGAGAATGCGAGCAGTCGGAAACTCACGCTTTCATGACTGACGGCATTCTAACTTTGCGTTTCGAAGATGACCGATATCCACTACTGGAGATGGACGATCTCTCACTAATTGGAAGACATAATATCCGGAATGCGTTGGCGGCATCATTAGCCACACGCCTGGTGGGCGTTCCAGCTGAATCGATTGCCGATGGCCTGCAGACTGCCCGCCCGCTGCCGCACAGGCTAGAACTCGTAGCTGTCCGCAACGGAGTTGCTTGGCTAAACGACTCCAAGGCCACAAATGTCGCGGCTACACGTAGCGCTCTAGAGAGCCTAATTCAACCGGTTGTTCTCCTGTTAGGCGGGACCGACAAGGGTGAGGATTTTAGATCACTCATACCGTCCGTAGCTCATCTACGTGCTGTCCTCGCGTATGGTGCGGCAGCCCCGCGGATTGTCAGCGAGGTTGAAGATGCGGTGCTAGTGGATGGTGATCTGGGATTGGTTGTTCAGCGTGCGGAGAAACTGGCTGAGGAGGGTGATGCAATCCTCTTATCACCCGCCTGTTCGAGTTTTGACATGTTTGATAACTATGAAGAGCGAGGCCGAATATTTGCCGCACTCGCGCGTGAGTCACTATGACGGCTCGCCCAGTAGATGTGGCTCCGACGGCTCCTGTTCGATTCCCTGACTCGGGTCTAGGGCGTGGTTGGGAGACTTCGGCTGTGTTCGTGCTTACCGCACTTCTGCTCATCTTCGGTCTTGTTAGCCTCTACAACGCTTCTTCCATCTTTGCAATGGAGCAAGAGTTAGCAGACACCTACTACGTACTGCGCCAAGGAACCGGTGTCGCAATTGGTGTGGTGGTTATGGTTATCTGCGCATTCATACCCTATTCGGTCTGGTCTCGACTGTCTTGGCCACTGCTATTGATCAGCATCGGATCGCTTGTGCTTCTAGTTGTTCCTTGGACTGAATCAATTGCGCCATCAATCAATGGTTCAAGGCGCTGGCTTCGAATTGGTATCACCGTGCAGCCTTCAGAATTCGCCAAGATAGCAATTGTGATCTGGACTGCTGGAATGGCGGTGAAGAAAGCATCTCAATTCCAATCACTTCGCCGGGGTTTGGCACCATTCCTTGTGGCTTGGGCGCTGTTGGTCATTCCTGTTGCATTGGAACCTGACTTTTCAACTGCGTTACTCATCGGTCTACTTGGTCTAATAATCGTATTCTCTGCTGGTGCGCGTATTAGCCATTTTGTTTTCTTGGGACTTGGTCTAGCCCCGATCGTGTATTGGCAACTCGGGGTAGGCTTCAGGGTGGAGCGATTGCTGGCCTGGGCCAATCCCGCATCTGATCCTGCAGGGGCAGGCTATCAAGTGTGGCAATCTCTTATAGCAATGGGTTCTGGGGGGATTACCGGTGTCGGGATCGGCCAAGGAGGTCAAAGGTTCGGCTTTCTGCCAGAAGCCCACAACGATTTCATCTTCTCAATGATCGGTGAGCAGTGGGGACTCATTGGTGTCTTGGTCCTCTTAATGATGTACGTGGCCCTTGTGTTGGTTGGGTTTCGGATCGCTAGTCGAGCTCCTGATCTCTTTGGGGAACTACTTGCGTTAGGTTTGACAAGTCTCATTGCTCTCCAGGCTTTACTCCATATGGCGGTTGGGCTCGGTCTACTTCCAACGACTGGGCTGGCACTCCCACTTGTTTCTTACGGCCGCTCTAACCTGATAGTTACACTCGCGTCGCTTGGAATCTTGATGTCGGTGGCCCGCATGGCTCCAGGTATAAAGGCAACTCGTGCATGAGGGCCGGGTGGTTATCTTCGCCGGTGGGGGAACAGGTGGACATCTTTATCCAGCTCTGGCCATTGCAGATGCGCTGCGTTGCCGTTGCCCTGATGTCCGAGTCGTATTCATGGGAGCTACCCGGGGTATTGAGGCACGTGTTCTACCTGAATTGGGTGAGGAACACTTTCTCTTACCCGTTCGTGGTCTGGACCGAGGGTTACGCGGCGCATTCTGGAGAACTATCCCTGCCTTGGCTACCTCCCTTTTGCAAGCAGCTAGGGTGATGCATCGTTTGCAACCTGGTGCCGTGGTTATAACGGGTGGCTATGCCTGTGCACCCGCTGGTGTTGTCGCAGTTTTGACTGGAGTCCCACTGCTTATCCAGGAGCAAAATGCTGTACCAGGGATCGTTACTAAAGCTCTCAGTCGCTTTGCGAAGAAGATTCATACCGCGTTTGAGGGGGCTGCTGAAGCGCTGCCCCTTGGGGTTAGGAATAAGGTCTGTCTTACTGGAAATCCGGTGCGACCAAAGGGATTGGATCGGCGTTTACAGACGAGGGAGTTATTCCAACTACCGGAGAAGTCTTTCGTCGTACTAATTGTAGGAGGGAGCCAGGGGTCAGAGGCTTTGAATAAGCTGCTTCTCACCGCTCTGGACGCTGTTGCAGCTCGTTCTTTGGATCGACCAGATCACCTGCATATTTTGTGGTCATCAGGCCCAAGATACCACGAAGTAGTGCAAGCCGCCTTGGATGAACTCGGAAATCCAGATTGGGTACATCTAAGCCCGTATTTCGACAATATGCCCGATATATTAGCGGCCACCGACCTTACTGTGGGCAGGGCGGGGGCGATGTTTACGGCTGAACTCTTGAACCAGGGTCTACCCGGGATTCTAGTTCCTCTTCCTAGTGCTGCTGCTAACCATCAGACCCACAATGCGCGAGCGCTGGCTGAAGCTGGTGCAGCTGTGTTTGCTCCAGAATCAGAGCTTACTGGAGAGATCCTTTGGTCACAGCTTACCCGGCTTGCAGGTGATCAAGCATCTCTGGAACGCATGGCTGTGGCTGCAACGTCACTTGCTCAGCCGAGGGCTGCAGACCAGATAGCCGCCTCGGTAGAGAGGTTTGTAGCCTCATGAAAGTGCGAAACACTAATTGCCTTGTTCCGGATCTCAGGACTCTAGCTGGAGAGGGGTCAGTCCACTTCATGGGAGTGGGTGGTGCAGGGATGTGTGCATTGGCTGAACTCTTTCTGAGTTGCGGTGGATCTGTCACGGGCTGTGATTTGAAGGGCTCCCAGTCAATTAAAGATCTAAGTGCACTCGGGGTACAGTTATCGATAGGTCATGACCCCAGGCACGTCACTAATGCTTCTGCATTAGTCGTAACTTCGGCAGTACCGTGCGATCACCCGGAACTGGTCGCCGCGCGCGACCGGGGTATTCCAGTGCTAAAACGTGCAGAAGCTCTTGGGGCTTGGGTAAATCAGGGAAAGGTGATTGCCATTTCTGGCACTCATGGTAAGACGACGACGACTGCAATGGCCACAGAGATCCTGGCTCAAGGGGGGCTGGATCCCACAGGTATCGTGGGTGGTCGTGTTCGTGGTTGGGCTGGGAATTTGCGCCGTGGATCAGATCACCTTTTTGTCGTCGAAGCAGACGAATATGACCGCTCATTCCATATGCTGACACCTGACATTGCCATTGTGACTAACGTCGAGGCTGACCACTTGGATGTCTATGGTGACTACCAGGGTGTCCGAGCTGGATTCGAAGAGTTTCTGGATAATTTGAAGACCTCAGGTAAAGTCATTGCCTGCGCCGACGACCACGGATCTGCTTCCCTTCTCACGACATGTGGAGGCCTGGGTTACTCGTATGGCACCACGGCAGGGTCCATGCTACGTGCAATAGATGTGGGTGTCACCGAGGCTTCTACAAGCTGTTCAGTTATCGAAGAGGGCACACTAGTTGGAGAACTCTCCCTATCAATGGGTGGCGTACATAATCTCCGAAATGCACTTGGTGCGGCTGCGGTGGCTCGCAAGCTTGATGTTCCATGGCCAATAATCTTTACTGCCTTATCTGGGTTTAAGGGTGTAGGTCGGCGTCTAGAGCGCTTGGGAGAAAAATGCGAGGTCGTCGTGTTCGATGATTATGCCCACCACCCCTCTGAGATTCGGGCTGCTCTGGATACAGCTAGGAAGATGTATCCGTCTGCCCGACTTATAGCAGTCTTCCAACCCCATCTCTTTTCTCGTACTCGAGACTTTGCCGAAGACTTTGGAGCAGCACTTGCTGAGGCGGACTCAGTTTGGGTCACGGACATCTTTCCAGCTCGAGAGAATCCCATTCCTGGAATTACCGGAGGGACTGTAGTCGAAGCTGTCCAAAGAGCCGGTGGTGGACACGTCTGCTACGTTCCAGTACTTGGAGATCTCCCAAATTTACTTGCTGAAGAACTCCGTGCAGGTGACGTCCTTGTGACATTAGGAGCAGGTTCAATTGAGAGCCTCGGAGGTCAGGTCCTCAACCGCCTAGGGGAGCGAGTTCATGCGTAGAGAGCTCCGTATTCTCTTGATCACTAGTCTGCTTGGGGCAACCTGGGCTTGGGGTGGAGAACTCTTAGTAGCTGGTAGTAAGATGGAGATGTTCAGGATTGATGAAGGGGATATCGATATCCATGGGCTCCGCTACCTCACTCGCGAAACCGTACTCCAAGCTATGGAGCTTACCCCAGAGACCTCAGTGTGGAGTAACACTGACCTATGGGTAGAAGATCTTGGCGCGCTTCCCTTAGTTCGTTCCGCCAATGTAGTTCGTCGGCTTCCTCACACGATTATCGTATCTCTCTTGGAGCGGAAACCGGTTGCGTTGGTGCCGACTCCGACACTAGAGCCGGTGGATGGCGACGGAATCTGGCTCCCCTTGGATCCAGCTTCGAACCGACTTGATCTACCCATCTTGGAAATGGAATATCCGTTTGTGGAAGGCGGGCGAATCATGCCCCCCCGCACTCGCGTGCTGGCCAAAGAGGTTAATAGGCTGATGCAAGCTGACACGGCCTTTCTCCAGATGTTATCAGAAGTGCGTTGGGGGAAGGACAGTAGTTTAGTTGCTCGATGGTCCAAGCCCGATGTGGATTTTCTGCTGCCTTTCGGCTTATCTGCAAAGCGCCTTAGCGAAGGTCTGGTCGTGCTCGCACATGCGATAAATCGAACTCCACACGATCTGCCTAAATCAGTCGACTTAAGATTCGCGGACTTAGTTGTGGTCCGCCGTGCAAACGAGAACTAAAGATGCGATCAAACCTCATAGCGGGCCTAGACATCGGAACATCTAAAACTTGCGCTGTGATAGGTGAGATTATCGGTGACCCTAGGCGTCCCGGATTGACGATTCTCGGAGTTGGCCAAGCGAGAACCGCCGGGGTTCGCGGTGATATAGTCACGAATATTGAAGAGATAACAGAATCAGTTCGATCCTCACTCAAGGAAGCAGAACTGATGGCGGGTGTCTCGGTTGATCGAGTCTATGCTGGTATGGGTGGTGACCATGTTAGGGCCACGAGTTCTATGGGTGTGGTCGCAGTATCGGAAGACGAGGTTGCGATGGATGATGTAGAGCGGGTGCATGTTGTCGCCCGAGCCGTTGCACTTCCACCTGACAGAGAGATGCTGCATGCAGTCCCTCAGGAATACCGGGTCGACAATCAGCGTGGCATAAGTGATCCGATAGGCATGGCTGGTATCCGGCTGGAGGCTGAGGTCTTCCTGGTTACCTGCGCCATCACTGCGTCAACGAATATACGCAAAGCTGTGAATTGGGCCGGATACCGTGTCCAGGAGTTGGTTCTTGAGCCGCTTGCGGGGGCGAGGGCTGTATTGACTGAAGATGAGAAAGAGGTGGGTGTCGCTCTAGTAGAGGTTGGCGCATCAACAACGGATGTGGCTGCTTACTTTGAAGGTAAAATACAGCACGTTGCAATTCTGCCATTCGGTGGCCGCACATTAACAGCGGACTTAGTCCGGGGACTGTCTGTCCCTTACGCGGAAGCACAGAAGGCCAAGGAACACTATGGGACAGCCTTCGCCCAGCTCGTAGATCCTCGGGAGACAGTCGAGGTGCCCGGACCCTCACCAGGTCAGAAGCGAGCAGTCGCACGAGAATTGATTGCGCACATCATAGAGCAGCGACTCGACGAAATGTTTGGACTCGTCCAGGGTGAGTTACAGGATCGAGACCTAATCGATAATCTGGGGGCAGGTGTCGTTCTGACAGGTGGCACGGTCGCGATCCCGGGGATAGTAGAACTCGCTCAACAGATCTTTGCATCACCAGTCCGCCTAGGAGTCCCAAATGAGGGTCTCAGTGGTTTGGCTGAATCCGTGCAGCGGCCACAGTTCGCGATTGCGACCGGTCTCGCTCTCTGGGGAGCGGACCGGTTTATGGAAACTGGTCGTGGCGCATCTACCATTACATCCGGGATGTTCACTAAGCTCGGTACATGGCTCAAGGAGTTCTTCTAATGGACC
>Ga0310121_10001139_pt1 | contig 27948 bp, 16 predicted proteins | sample CB27_Tmax_986_MG_FD_203504 | JGI IMG/M metagenome (GOLD analysis project Ga0310121, IMG submission 203504) | Marine microbial communities from Western Arctic Ocean, Canada - CB27_Tmax_986 | ecosystem: Environmental > Aquatic > Marine > Oceanic | place: Canada: Western Arctic Ocean | collected... | reverse complement strand
CTGATGGTTAGGAAAGCCAAGGCACGCAGATTGATGGAATTAACAGGCAGCTCGACCGTCGAACAACCAGCCCCCATTGCCATGAAAAACGAAACGCCACGCCGGGCACCGCGCATCCCCCTGAAGGACCTGCTCTCGGGCCGGGGAGCCAAGACGTTGATATGGCTGCTTAGTTGTCAAGCGGGTGTTTTTCATTTGTTCCATTCCGCAGTTCTACGGTGGCTGTAGTAGTTCGTGGTCAGTAAACCGAAGGGAGATGAGCAGCATCACCCGCCAATGCTGGGCGCGGGGTGAGCGGTTACCCGCATGCTGGTCTGCTGATATTCGTGGACAGGCTTGGGAGGCGTTAGCCTCCACCGGCTTCCGGCAGTATCTTTTTTCACCGCGGCCTTTGACCCGTCTCTAGGCACGAGCGCTCATGCCGCGGACGCGGCACTATCTCACAACGTCTAGGCACGAGCGCTCATGCCGCGGACGCGGCACTATCTCACAACGTCTACTGGGGCCGGCCTCCGCCGCTGCTCATCTCACTTCCATCGGCTCACACTGGTTGTTGGTTTGTTAGTCGTGTTGTGTACAGTTTCGCCGGCGTCCGTTCCTCGCGGTCTTCGACGATCTGCATCCTTCAAAGGGCGGTTTTTTCTTTTTGGCCCCGCCCCATCAACCGCCCCGCGGGGGCGGACAAAAAGAGAAGGAGGACCTGGTCGTGTTCGTCATGAGTTGCGTTGAGTTTGAGCCGAAGCCGGCAGAGCATCGCGCATGAGTTGGTGCAGTTCCCAGATGAAGGCGCACAGTTCCCGCGCCACCGCCACGATCACTTTGTTCTCACGCTTGCCCCGTGCCTTCAACTTCCGGTAGCGCCCACTGAGGCGGTTCTGGGTGCGCCAGGAGAGCTCCTTGACCTTGCGGGACTGTCCGTCCTGGCGTTTGCTCAGGGCCGCCGAGACCTTCGGCGAACTTCGATAGGCCTGGGCGCTTTCGATCAATAGCCACCTGGCGTGGCTGTTGCCGCACTTGGTAATCGCTCCCTGCCGTCTGCGCTCGCCAGTGCTATCTTCGCCTGGAACCAGCCCCAGGAAGCCCATCAGCTGGCGTGGATGCTTGAAGCGGGTGAGATCTCCCAGCTCGCTGATGGTGATCATGGCCGCCACCTCCTGGAAGCCCTTGAAGGCCATCAGGGCCTCCACCACGGGCTTCCACTCCCACTCCTCGAGCAGCTCGAACATCTTCGTCTCCAGCCGCGCCACTCGTTCCATGCCGGTGTCGATGGCTTGAAGATACTCTTCGAGCACGATCTTCTGATTGGGATCGGCCAGAACCAGTTCGCGCAGGTAGCGCATGTACTTTGCGCTCCAGTTAGCGCCCTGCGGGCGATAGCCGTTGCGAAGCAAAAACGCCTTGAGGCGTTGCTTGGTGCGACTGAGATCGTCGACGGCGTCGGTGCGGGCTCGGCACACGTCTCGCACCGCTTCGTCACTGGCAGGCGGGATGTGCACCGCGGTGAGGTCCCCGTTGCGGAACAGTTTCGCGAGCTTCTTGGCGTCGCGCCGGTCGGTCTTGACCTTCTCGCCCGGTTTGCGCTCGGTCTTGGTGGGCGCGATCACCACGCATTCCAGGCCCAGGTGGATGAGACGGCGGGCCAGCACGAAGCCGGTCGGCCCGGCCTCGTAGCAGACCTTCAGGTCCTTGAAGTTCACCCCGAGCTTCTTGGCCAGGCGGCGCAGGGTGACTTCGGTATTGGGGACGGAGCCCCCACAGGTTCCGTAATACGTGGCTTCCTCGCGGGAACCCTCCAGGGCGTAAGCGATGGAGATCTTTTCCTTATGGACGTCGAGTCCGATGTAGTATGTTTTATTCATGGTGTTGTCGTCAGTTCGTAGTTTGAAATCTGTCGCACCCGACCTCGTGCCGGGTAACGACTCTCAAAATGCGGCTCTGCTCCGGGGAACCGGAATAGCCCGCGAGAAATTGAACGGCGACAACACCGCTAATTTCAATCAAATCCTGGGGCTGTGCTCTGCGCATCAGCCATAGGGTCTGGGAGAGATTTTCAAGACCGCCCCAGCCGTCCGCCGGCGCGGCGTGCGAGTCTACGATCCGGGAGTGATGTTCATCTCGCTCGCCAGCAGCCTGCATTTGAGGGGGTGAAGGGTTCAGGATGCAGCGAACAGTCTTCACGCTCCTCTTGAAGCCTGAAGCATGGAATTGAAGTTGCAGTTTATTTGGAACTTGTTGGTTGGAACTTCGTCCGATCTGTACACTGGACGTTGAACCTACCCGTCGCCCTCTGACACCGGATTGGAATCCTCCGTCTCCTCCTCGACCCCAACTTCCGGGGGGGCCAGCAGCCTCTGCACCTCATCCTGGATGCGGGCGACCTCGCTGAGCGGGATTTGGGGGTCCTTCACGATGAAGACCTCGCCGGAGTGGCGGTGTTCGTAGATGCGGAGCAAGCCGGTGCGGGTTTTCTGGCAGTCGGTCTCGACCACGAGCTTCCTGCGCTCCAGCATGACGGCGAGGATGTAGCGGGCATTCTCGGTGTGGGTTTCGTCTTCCTCGACGAGGCGAGTCAGAAGGGACTCGGGGCTGTCCTTCTCGACAATCTCGACCTTGCTCTCGACGCGGGGCGGTTTGTAGATAGTGCGCCAGAACGAGAAGGGCTGGTCGGCGTCCCGAGGACGGGCGTTCCAGGCTTCTTCCGAAAAGTCGAGGCGGAGATAGCGGTCGGAGTCGGGAGCGGGAAACAGCGCGGTGTAAAAGGCCTGTCCCTCTTCGAAGGGCTTTTCCGTGACCGCGCAGTGGTGGGCACGAGACTTGATGTGCCAGGAGTCGGCGAGAGGCATTGCGTTCAGTAAGCAGTGTACAGTGGGCAGTGTACAGTTGTTGTTGGGTCAGGGGTCGGGGTCGGGTGTCAGGTTTCAGGGGTCGGGGTCGGGGGTCGGGGTTGGACCGGGAGTCCGTCATGGTGGCGGCAAATTCTCAAGTCTGAATACTGAATACGGAACACTGAATACGGAGTCATGGCCGACGAGTGCATCGTCTCGGAAATATTCTCGCTAGTCCTCGTTTCTGAGCGGGATAAGATTCATGAGGCTTTGGTAAATCGGGCGGCCGCTGAGGCGGCGGTAGAGAAGGAAGAGAGCGAGGGTGGTGAAGACGAGGTTGGTTCCCCAGGCGGCGAGAGCGGGGGGGAGATAGCCGGCGTAGCCCAGGGTGAGGGAAATCTCGGCGCCGATGAGCATGGAGGCGCACAAAAAGACCGCGATGGCGATTCCGCCGGCAGTCCCGCGGCGGGTGAAGACGATGCCGAGAGGGGCGGCGAGGAGCACCACCACGAGGCAGATCCAGGGTTGCGCCCAACGATAGTACCACTGGGTGAGGTAGGAGCGGCGGGGAGCCCACTCCACATGCTCGTATTCCTTGAGCCAACTTTTGAGTTCCGGGATGCCGAGGAACTCTTGCTTGAGGCCCGGTTTGACGATTTGCCAGGGGGTTTCGGGGTAGGTGGCGATGGGGTGGGGCGAGGGGTGGGGTCGGAATTCGGGCATCTCGACTCCGTCTTGGAGCGGGGCGCGCAGATCGAGGAACTCGGCCTTTTCGAAGATCCAGGTGCGTGTTTCCGAATCCCAGGTGGCGAGAGGGGCCTTCAGGACGGTGGCGGGCGAGCCGTCGTCGCTCTTGGTGCGCACCTCGACGTCCCGCAGGGGCTGGCCATGAGAGTAATTGTAAGGGAATCGCCCCACCATCCAGACGCGGAGCGGGACGCGGTTTTCGTCTCGGTAGACGAAGAGAATATTGCGGGCCTGGCTGGCAGAGCCGGAATTGGCTTTCTCGAGGAGGGCCTTCCTGTAGCCATCTCCCCACGGCGCCCAGTGGTAGTTGAAACAAAGGCAGGCCAAGCTAAGAAAGAAGCCCACCACCCCGAAGGGAGCGAGGACGCGTGCCAATCCACGGCCAGTTTGCGTCATAGCGATGATCTCGCGGCTGGTGGAGAGGCGGCTCAGGCAAAAAAGGAGGCCCAGCATCAGCGCGAAGGGCACCAGATGGACGAAGACCGCCGGGAGGGTGACCGCGTAGTAGACGAGAAGGAAGGCCGGCTTGTCTTCGGTCCTCTGGAATTCGCCGAGATTGTCGTTCACGTCCATCAGGGCCCACACCACGCCGAGGGCGAGAGCGCAGACGCCCACCGCGCCGAGCATCTGACGGGCGAGGTAGCGATCGAGGGTCCCGGAGAGGGCGTAACACAAGCTCGCCAGGGCCGGGAGGAAGCACAGGGCGGCGAGAACGATGGGGCGGAACCGCAGGGTGAAGCCGTCGCTGAGAGGGAAGCCAATGATGTGATCGCGCACTGCCTTGGTCTCGAGGGGGACGATCCAGAAGGCCAGCCCTGCCCCGAGGCCGGCCAGGACGATGAGGGGGAAGAACTTCAGGCCGGAGGACATGTCTTGGGGGGTGTACCGTGTTCAGTGTACAGTGATCGGTATTCAGACTGGTCCTCGGCGAAGTAGCGGGGATGGCAAGAAGGAGCGTTCTGGGTCCGAATACGATCCGAACCACCGACGGTCTGTACACGGAATAATGAATACTGTACACTCAAAAAACCGTTCCGGACGGGACGTATTTTGGCGGCGGTTCCGGCTGGAGAGAGGGGACGAATCGCGCTAGACCCTTTTCGCGAATGATCTTACCGAGCGATGCGGCAGGGGGCCTTGGCTTGGCGGCGGAGATGCGGGAGGCGTTTTCGCTGGAGGGATTGCTGGCGGGGTCGCCGGATTTCGAATACCGGCCGGAGCAGCAGGAGATGGCGGAGGCGGTGGCGCGGGCGCTGGAAAGGGAGAGTTCCCTGGTGGTGGAAGCGGGCACGGGGGTGGGCAAGTCCCTGGCCTACCTCCTGCCGGCCATGAGCTACGGATTGGAGTCGGGGCGCAAGGCGGTCTTCTCGACCCACACCATCAACCTGCAGGAGCAGCTCCTCAAGAAGGACCTCCCGCTGGTCCGGAAGATCCTGGGCCGGCCTTTCCAGGCGGCCCTCCTGAAGGGCCGGGGGAATTACGTGTGCCCGGCCCGCCTCAAGGGCGCTCTGCAAAACAGCGGGGATCTTTTCAGCAGCAGCGAGTCGGAGGAATTGCAGGCGATCTGGAAGTGGTTCGAGACCACCACGGACGGGACGCTGAGCGATCTCGATTTCCAGCCGGCTCCGAAGGTGTGGCAGCAGGTTTGCAGCGAGTCGGAGATCTGCACGGCGCGGTATTGCGGAGTGCGGGGCGATTGCTTTTTTCAGGAGGCGCGCAAGGAAGCGATCGAGGCGCAGGCCGTGGTGGTCAATCACACCCTCTTTTTCTCGTTGCTCGATCCCGAGACGTCCCCGGATGAGGCCGGCTATCTCTTTGCGAACGACTTCGTGGTCTTCGACGAGGCCCACACCCTCGAGAGCGTGGCCTCCAACCAGCTCGGGTTGCGGTTGAGCCACGCCGGGTTGCGCTTCGATCTGCAACGTCTTTATAATCCGCGCTCGCGCAAGGGCCTTCTGCGGACCCTGGGAGCCGCCAAGGCCATGATCGGAGTGGAGAGGGCCCTCACCATGGCGGACGAGTTTTTCGATCTCCTGGGCGAGGTATCGGAGTTCGGCGAGTGGGGACGGGAGTCCCGCGTGCGGGAGCCGGAGATCGTTCCCAACACCCTGGCGGAGCCGTTGCGGGAACTCTGGACCGACCTCGATGCCATCGCGGAAGGGATCGAGAACGAGACCAGCCGCGCGGAAGTGCTGGAGGGCACGAGACGGCTGCGGGAAGCGCACGGGGCGTTGCGAATCTTCCTCGACCAGGAGGACGAGGGGTGCGTCTACTGGGTGGAGGCGGGCGGCCAGGAGCGGACCTCTTACACGATGCGCGCCGCTCCTGTGAACGTGGCGGATCGCCTGCGCCCCATTCTCTTCGCGGAAGGCAAGACCGTAATCCTGACCAGCGCCACCCTCGGGACGGGGGATCCGGAGCTGAGCTACTTCCGCCGTCGGATCGGAGCGGAGGGGGTGCAAGCGCGCCAGATTGGAAGCCCCTTCGACTACCGGAACCAGATGCGGGTCTTCGTGGTGAAGTCCATGCCGGATCCGCAGGCCAAGGACTACGATGAAGCTCTCGCGAAGTGGGTCGAGCACTTCCTGCACCGCAGCGATGGGCGCGCCTTCGTCCTCTTCACCAGCTACCGCGCCATGCAGAGCGTGGCGGAGGCCCTGGAGGAAGTTTGCCGGCAACAGGGCTGGCGCCTCCTGGTGCAGGGGCGGCGGCTGCCGCGGCATCGACTCCTGCAGGAATTTCGCGACGATGTGCGCAGCGTGTTGTTCGGGACCGACAGTTTCTGGACGGGGGTGGATGTGCCGGGGGAGGCCCTTTCCAACGTGGTGGTGACCCGACTCCCCTTCGCGGTCCCGGATCATCCCCTTACCGCGGCACGGCTGGAGCAGATCGAGGCCAACGGCGGGAATCCCTTCATGGAGTACTCCGTTCCGGAAGCGGTTCTGAAACTGCGGCAGGGCGTGGGCCGCCTCATCCGTTCCACCAAGGACCGCGGCATCGTGGCGATCCTCGACAACCGGATCGTGACCCGCAGGTACGGCCGGGCCTTTCTCCGTGCCCTGCCGGATGCGCCGGTGGAGGTGGAGGATCGGAAACTGGAGGAACTGTAGCGGGATCACCGAAGGTCCCGTCTTCGCCCCGCCGCGCCGTGGGAAGTGGGATCAGATCGTCGCCGACCGGACAAGGACTTCCTTCAACAGGCGCGCCGGCCACTGCCCGGGTGCGGTGGCCTGCTCTCCGAGGTAGCCGTAATTCAACACCGACCCGAGTTGGGCGGCGAGCAGGCGGGAGGTGGGGCCGAGGGGACCCATCCCCATCACGGCGAGGGGAAGGGGACGGTCCGCGCGCAGAATCTCGATGACGGTTCCCAGGTCCCCGGGTTCGCCCAGCCGGAAGGCCAGTTTGGCCACGTCTGCTCCTGCCGCGTGCATGGCCCGCACCTTCCCTTCCAGTTCGCGGTGTGACGGACAGTGGTCAAAATTGTGCCAGGAAGCGACCCGCAGGAGACCTGCCTCCCCGGCCCGTTGCCACGTCGAGGCGAGAGCGGGAATCGACTGCAACTCGAGATCGAGAAGGGCGCCGTGAGGGAGAAGCGCTTCGAGGGCCGCGGCTCGCTCGCGGTCGGAAAGATCGTTCTCGCCTCCCTCATCCGGGTTACGAGCCGTCAGCAGAAGGGGCAGGCTGGCTTTCTGTTTTGCCGCGAACTCCCGGACCTCCGCCCCACTTCCAAGGGCGTCGAGGCGCAATTCGATGAGATCGCATTCCGAGGAATCGATGATAGTTTGGAGCACCCTACGGTCTCCCACCGCTCCCACCACGTGGGGTTGGTGGCTTCGAATCGCTGTGGACAGGCCCGTCATCAAGAAAGGTGTTCTTTTGAGGCGGACCATCTCCAGTTGCAAGGGAGCTCTGCGCTTGAGCCGGGAGTAGCCCTCTAAATACGATGCCAGCGCCGTTTCCTTGCGCAGAATTCTGCTGGTCAAAGCGGAAAGTCGTTTTTAGGTTGCCGCAACGTCACTCGCTTATGAAGCCTTCCATGTCCCTCGTCACGACTCTCAAATCACTAACAGTTTGCGCACTGCTGGCCGGCACGCCTGCGGCCTTCGGGCAGATCACGGCCAAGATCGAAACCGCCGACCCCAGCTTCGACAACCTGCAGTCCCCCGAGATCGGGGGCAATACCGGGAAAAAATCCTGGAAGCCCAAGGACTGGCTGGAAGCGGAGGTGAAAATCACGGTCGATCTTGCCGACAAGAAGAAAAAGACTCTCGACTCCCTCACCGTGAGCTGGTTCGTCGCGGTGGAGGATCCCGGCAAGGGCAAGCAGTACCTCCTGCTCGAAAAGAAGATCAGTCACGTCAATGTTCCCGAAGGCGAGGACGTCTACTGCTCGGTCTACATCTCTCCGGCCTCCCTCATGGCCCTGACCGGCAAGAGCCGCGCCACCAAGAACGCGGTCTGGGGCATCGGCGGCGAGATCACCGCCCCGGGGGCCAAGCCGGTTCGGTTTTCCTCGAAGGGCGAGGTGAAAAAGACGCCGTGGTGGACCAGCGGCAAGCTCCAACGCAGCACCAAGTACCCTCTCCTTAACAAGAACGAGACCCCCTTCAAGATTCTGTGGTGGGATCGTTACGCCGAAATCAAGGACGAGACCCGCTAGGACCGTCACCCACCAATCTTTTCCGCCACAACTTACCCGCCACCCACCTCCACCAGGCATGCCAGCAGACCTCGAGAGCACGGTCGCACTCAGCATCGGTTCCCAGCGCATCTCGATGGCGGTCTTTGACCCCGCTAAGAATGGCGGGCTCATCCTCAAGTCCTATGGCTCCACCCAGATCCTGGCCGATCCGGCCCAGGAACTGGCGCGCCTGCCCCAGATCACCCTGGCCATCAAGGAACTGGCGAGCGCCCTGAAGATCCACAAGGAAAAGGTCCGTTACTCCATCTCGGGGCAGTCGGTCTTCACGCGCTTCGTAAAACTCCCGGCCCTCGACGACGACAATATCGACCAGTTGGTGGCATTCGAGGCCCAGCAGCACGTGCCCTTTCCGATCGAAGAGGTGGTGTGGGACTGGCAACTCCTGGACTCGGCTGGCCCCGAGAAGGAAGTGGCGCTGGTCGCCATCAAGGGCGACGCCCTCACCGAAATCAACAATACCGTGTCGGCCGCCGGGCTCGGCACCAGGGAAGTCGACGCGGCCCCCATGGCGCTCTTCAACGCCTTCCGTTACAACTACCCCGACGTTGACGAGCCGCTCCTCCTCATCGACATCGGCGCCAAGGCCACCAACCTCGTTTACATCGAGGGCAGGCACCTCTTTACCCGCAGTATCGCGGTCGGGGCGACCTCCATCACGACTGCCATCGCAAAGGAATACAACATCTCCTTCGCGGAGGCGGAGACCCAGAAAGTCACCAACGGGCTGGTCTCGCTAGGCGGGGGGCACACCGAGCAACTCGACGAGGCCACCGCGGCGCTCGCGACGGTGATCCGAAACGCCCTGAACCGCCTGCCGGCCGAGGTGGCCCGCACCAACAACTACTACCGGAGCCAGCACGAAGGCAATCCGCCCGGCAAGATTTACCTGGCGGGGGGCGGCGCGAACCTGCCCTACCTCCTGGAATTTCTGGAAGAGAAGCTCCGTCTCCCCATCGAACTCTTCAATCCCCTCAAGCGGATCTCGGTGGGCAAGGCCATCGACGTCGAGCAACTCGGGCAGGAGGCCCACACCATCGGGGAACTGGTGGGGCTCGCCCTGCGGGGGATCGGGGAAGCACCCATCACAATCGACCTCGTCCCCGATGTAGTGGCTTCCGAGCGCGCCACCGCGCAACGCAAGCCGTTCCTGCTCGCCGCTGCTGTGATCACGATCGCCGGTCTTGTGGCGTGGACCGCCCACAAGGCCAGCGTCGCCTCCACTGCCGATGGTCACCGCAACACGATGGAGGCGGAGAAAAATCGGCTCCAGCCCTTCGCGAACCGCATTGATGCCCAGACCCGGATCATGACCCGGCTGGCGGATCTCGGCAGCGCCTACGCCGAATCCCAGGAATCGCGGACCCGGTGGGCGGACATCCTGACGAAACTCGCCCAGTACTTTAATAACAAGGATGTCTGGATCACGGACTTCGAGCCAGTGGGGATGTACCGGCCGGGAGAATTCGACAGCGCCAAGGCCCGCATCAAGGAGAACTTCCCGACCGTGACGTACGGAAGCAGCGCCCTGCAGGAATTTAGAAAGAGGTCCGTGGAGGCGGAGGAGCCGCGCCGCCGGGGAGGAGCCCGTAGCAAGGGCGCTGCCCGGCGCGGCGGCGACAAGGGCGAGCCCGCCATCAATGCAGTCCGCGTCAAGGGCTTCTGGAAAGAGAGCCCCCGGGACGTGACCGACATCGTGGCAAAGATCAAGAAGGACCACAACGCAGAGGATGCCGTCTTCACCCTCAAAGTGCCGGGAACCGGCAAGGGCGCGGCCGAGACCGAGCTGGAAGACACCCAGATCTTCCCGGTCTTCAAAACCTCCATCGGCGACGCCAACGAGTTGGCGGAGCAGTTCGTGATGATCCTGCCGCTGAAGAACCCTATTCCGATCAAATAAAACCGCGACGACCCATGGGAGACTGGATCAAGGATAACAAGTTCGAGGCGGGGCTCTTCGTCGTCGTCCTGTTCTGTGTCATCGGGGCCTACCTTGTCGGCGGCAAGGCGGGAACCAGGTACAAGGAGCACAAGGACTACTACGATTCCCGCAAAGCCGAGAAAGTCCAGCTGGAGTCGCGGAAGCCGTATCCGAACCGGGAAAATGCGGAGGAATTCGAGGAGAAGGTGGCTGATTACGGCCAGGTGATCGACGGATTGCAGACCAAGCTCCTCGCCTTCCGCCCGAAGGAGTTCAAGCAGATCGCCCCCCCCGAATTCGCCGCCCTTCTGAACACCGCCATCGAAGAGCTTGCGAAGCGCTACACCGAGGCGGGAATCGAGTTCCCGGCCGACCAGTGGCGCCTCGGCTTCGAGCGTTACACCGAGACCCCTCCACGGGACGATGCCACTGCCTACCTGAGCTACCAGCTCGAGGCCTTGAAGTGGCTCTTCAATGCCCTGGCCGACAGCAGGCCAAGCGCCCTCATCAACGTCTATCGCGGGGAGCTTCCGGTCGAGAAAGGCGTTTCGATGGACGGGGAGACGAACGAGAAACCGGCCCGTCGGAACCGGGGAAAATCCCGGGCGCCGGCGGTGGCCGAAAAACCGTACTACACTCTCCCGGTGGAGCTCACCTTCAAGGCCCCGGAACCGGCCGTGCGCAAATTGATCTCCACCCTGGTCGGCAACAAGAACTACTATTTCGTGATCCGCAGCTTGCGCATTCAGAACGAGAAACGCGATCAGGCCCCCGGGAAGGAGGATGTCGATTTCAAGGACGCCGCCCCCGCCGGAGACGCCTTCCTGAACACCTTCGATTTGGTGGTCCCCGAGGAGGGCGACCCCGGAGAGACCCCCGCTCCGGGGAAGGAAACACCCCCTCCGGCGGACCAACCCGCCGCGCCCGTAGAAGACCCGGCCCTTCCGGGAGAGGAGGAGCCCCCCATTCCCGGTGAAGGGGGCGAGGCCAAGCAGGGCGGATCAAGAATTCTCGCCCAGGTCCTCGGCGCGGAAGAGGTCTTCGTCTTCCTGCAACTCGACTTGGTGCTCTTCAAGGAGAAAGACGGGGCGGAAGCCGACTAGTGTTCCCCGAGTCATACCGATTCCCCCGCGATCACGCCCCGCCCCAACCACCTCACCACCGCTCCAACCACCTAACCAACCGATCCCATGGCAAACCTGTCAGCAAGCTACGATAAGATCGTCCTTGGCGTGGCGCTGGTCATCGCGCTGGGCCTCGGCGCGATGGTCTACCTGAACGCCGGCAAACTGGATGAAGATTTCACCCCGGCCACCTCGCCCCGGCCGTCCATGCCGGATCTGCCGAAGATCGAGGCCTTCAAGAGCCAGACCGCCAAGGTCGGCCTTCCCGTCACCATCAAACCGCCCATTGACGGCGAGCGCACTATTAACAACTTCGTCGGAACTCCCACCTTCCTGACCAAGGACGGGGACCGCCCCGTCGATCTGGGCGACCCGAGCAATCCGCCCGTGCATAAGGGCATCCCCAACAAGTGGTGGCTGGATAACCGCATCGAACCCGGCTTCGCCGATTCACCCGACCGCGATCCCGACAACGACGGATTCACCAATCGGGAGGAGTTCGAGGCCGAAACCAATCCGAACAACTCCAAGGAGCACCCCACCCTGATCGCCAAGCTGGAGTGCGCGACCCTTGAAAAGAAACCTTTCCGGATTGCCTACTCGTCCGATACGGCGGCCGGGGCCTTCAAGCCCGAGGACAAGTTCCGGTTCAAATTCGAAGACGTCCTGAATGGACGGCGGCGCAGCATCAACTCGGATTGGATCAAGCCCGGCAAGGGCCCGGCCTCCAGGTTCTTCGCGAAAGGGCCGGCCCAGCTGCGCTTCGAGCTCAAGAGCGTCGAGCAACGCAAGGTCAAGAACCCCCGGAACGGCCTGATGGAAACCATCAGCTTCGCCCTGATCGAGGACGTCAGCCCCAATAAAAAGGGCGACAAGCACGAGATCATGAAGGGTTCCAAGAACGGCATTGTGATCCGGGACTGGACTGCAGGTCTCTTCCTGAACGCGGTCGGGGAGGCCGACAAGGTGGTCAAAGTGGACGAACGGACCAGTTTCTCCCTCCCCCTCGACCCCGATGCCGCCGTGAAGCCCTTCTTGTTCAAGGAGGTCAACGCGAACAACGAAGTCGTCATCGAATGGAAGGAAAATGGCGAAACCAAGAGCAGGATTCTCACTCCGAACAAGCCTGTCAAATAGTCACTAAAGCTGAACTATCCCACATAAAAAAAGCTTCACAAAGCCCGTCGAACTGCCAAGAACCACGCCTATCACACCATGCACACCGCGACACGTTTCACCAATCGCACGGCTCGCGCGCTCACCCTGTTTCTAGTCCTTCTCGCCCTCGCTCCGGTCCCTCTCCAGGCCCAGGGTATCATCGAAAGGGAGAAGCTCCGCCGCTCGGCGGATACGCAGGAAGCTGAACGCCTCCTCAAGGAAGGCCGGGAGGCCTACGCCAAGGGGAAATACGACGAGGCCGTCCTGGCCTATCAAAATGCCCTCAGCACCCTCCCGGGCGGGTTCGCCACAGAAGGCCGCCGCCGGGTCATGGAGCAACATCTGGCCGACGGCAGCGTGGCCCTCGCCCAGCAGTTTCGCCGCGTCGGCAAGTACAAGGAGGCCCGCGAAAAGCTGGATGCCGTCCTCAGCGTCGATCCCAATAACCAGCAGGCCCGGCAGGAACTGGAATACCTCGACGATCCGATCCGGACCAACCCGGCGCTGGACTACGCCCACACCCAGAAAGTGGATCAGGTGCGCCGCAACCTCTACACGGCGGAAGGATTCAAGAATCTCGGCCTCTACGACAAGGCCATCGCGGAGTACCAGAAAGTACTGCGCATCGACCCCCACAACATGGCCGCGCGCCGCGGGATGGAGGGGATTCACAAGCTCAAGACGGACTACTACAATGCCACCTACGATGAGACCCGCGCCCGCCTGCTGGCCCAGGTCGATAAAGCCTGGGAGATGGCTGTGCCTCCCCCCATCGAAGCCGGTGGATTCGGACCTCCCGGCGGCCCTGGTGGTCCCGGCACCGGAAGCGAGAACATCGATTTCAAACTCAAGAACATCATCATCCCGGTGGTCGATTTTGACGACACCACGGTGGAGGAAGCGATCGATTTCCTGCGCCAGCGGGCCCGGGAACTGGACAACTGGGAAATCGATCCCACCAAGAAGGGTATCAACTTCGTGATTCGCAAGCCCCGTCTCGAGGGGGGGGGCGCCGCCGATGTGGAACTCGATGCGGAAGGCGGCCTCGGGGCAGGGGATCCCGGCACCGCCCGCGTGAAGGAACTCAAGCTGCGAAACGTCCCGCTCGCCACCGCCTTGCAGTACATCTGCGACCAGGGCCGCCTCCGTTACAAGATCGACGGGTTTGCGGTGACTCTCCTGCCGCTCGGTTCCGGAGAAGGGGATGAAATACTGAGCCGGAAGTGGAAAGTGCCACCCACCTTCCTGACCGACATCGACTCTGGTGTGGACGGTGGCGGCGATGGCGGCGAGGTCGATCCCTTTGGCGACGACACGAGCCTGGGGGGAGGATCCATCAAGCCCCGCCGGCCTCTGATCGATATCCTGAAGGACAGCGGAATCGACTTTCCCGAGGGCGCTTCGGCCCAGTTCATCCCTGGCTCCAGCACCCTTATTGTGAACAACACCCCCACGAACCTCGACATCGTCGACCAGCTGGTGGAGGAACAAATCGGCAGGACGCCGAAGATGATCAAGGTCATGACCAAGTTCGTGGAGATCTCGCAGGACAACTCCGACGAGTTGAGCTTCGACTGGATCATCACCCCCTTCGGGTTGACCTCCCTTGGCACCGACGAACTCTTCGTGGGTGGCGGGACGATCGGCAACGGGATTTCCCGCGCGGCCTCTGATTTCATCAGCCCGGTGGCCTTCACCACCATCCCGGGGATTCCAGCCGGCACCAACCAGACCGTCTCGAACATCGTGACGGCGGCGAACCGTAGCGGAGACACCGCCATTACCCGCAACAGCATCGACGCCGCCCTCAACAATCCGAACCGCGGCGCCCAGACCAATAGCGTCGCTCCGGGCATCCTCAGTCTCACCGGCCTGTTCAACAGCGGCCAATTGCAGATGATCATGCGCGGCCTGGCCCAGAAGAAAGGCGCCGATATCATGACGGCCCCGAGCATCACGGCTCGTCCCGGCCAGAAGGCGACCATCGAGATCATCCGGGAATTCATTTACCCGACCGAGTACGAGCCGCCGGAACTTCCCAACCAGGTGGGCGGCAACTTCGGCGGGGGAGGGGGCCTCCTCGGGGGAGGTCTGGGAGGGGGCGGAGGAGCCGGGGGCTTCCCGGTCACACCCGCCACCCCGACGGCCTTTGAAACCCGCAATACGGGGGTCACGCTCGAGATCGAGCCGAACGTGGGCGCCAACGACTTCGTCATCGACCTGCGCTTCGCTCCCGAAATCGTGGAGTTCGAAGGCTTCGTCAATTTCGGCAGCCCGATCACCGCGCCTGCCAATGATGCCCTCGGCAACCCCGTCCAGGTCGGCATCACCGAGAACCGAATCGAAATGCCGGTCTTCTCGAGCCGGCGCGTCAGCACCGGGATCACCATCTACGACGGACACACCGTGGCGATCGGGGGCCTCATCCGTGAGGAGGTGCAGAACGTGGAAGACAAGATTCCGCTCCTCGGCGACATCCCGCTCATTGGCCGCCTCTTCCAGAGCAGTTCTCATAATACAATCAAGAGCAACTTGATCATCTTCGTGACGGCCCAGCTCATCGATGCCGCGGGGCGTCCAATTCGTCCTCCCGGCACGGGGCCGGACTACACGCAGCCTCCCGGCGACGCCGAGCCCCCAGGCGGCCCGGGAATCTCGGTGGACGGCGATCCCGGGGTTCTCCCCTCGCGCTAGGCGCCCGGGCACGCGACTCTTCAAACCCGGCAGCATCACGGCCGCCGGGGTTTTTCTTTGGGCGGTTTGCCGGGCAAGGTTCAGGGTTTCGAAAGCGATCCGTTTCTGTTCCAATCTCCGGCGCGCCACGGAGCCCGAAGAGCGGCCACGCCCCCGCAACCCCCACTGCTAACCGCGACCAACCAAGAACCGAAACCCGGGATTCGAACCCAGCGAACCGACTCATGCACGTCTTCGCCCTCACTGGCGGTGTCGCCACCGGGAAAACCACCTTCTGCCGCCTCCTGCAGGAGTTGCTTCCAGCCGCCGCGGTCTTCGATTGCGATGCGGCCGTGCACAGGCTCCTGGAAGACGGGGAGGTGGCGCAGCAGGTGGTCGAGAGGTTGGGACCGGAGGTCGCGGTGGAGGGGAGACTCTCCCGCCGGAAACTGCGCGAGGCGGTCTTCCCCGACGAGGTCCGGCGCAGGGCCCTGGAGGGCCTTCTCCATCCCCTGGTCCGGAAGGAATGTCTTGAGTTCAAGCAGGAAACTGCTACCGGTGGCGCGTCGCCTTTGTTCGTCGCGGACGTGCCGCTCCTTTTTGAAAGCGGTTTCGACTTTGGATACGAGCGCTGCCTTCTGGTTGCCACCACGCGTGAAACCCAGCTGGGCCGGCTCAAGTCCCGCAACGAATTCGACGACACCCTTGCGGAAGCCATCGTGGCCGCGCAACTCCCCATCGGGGAAAAAATCCCGCGCGCCGACGTGGTGTTCTGGAACGAAGGACCGGAAGAGGTCCTCCGCCACCAGATCTCCCGCTTTCTCCAGACTCTCGATCTCATGAGCGACAAAGAGACACCCCAGGAACCCGCCCCCGACGATCCAAAGAAAGCCACGGCCACGGCCACGGCGGCGGCGGCCGACACCGCCGTGGAAAGCGCGGAGGCCAAACCCGAATCCAAACCGGAACCGGAACCGGAACCGGAACCCGAACCCGTCTACGACGTTCCGGAGCGGATCGATGTGAACGAGTTTCGCGAGCGGTCCCTGGCGGATCTGCTCAAACTGGCGGCCGACCTCCCGATCCGGCTCAACGCGGCGGCGGGCAAGAGCGCCCTCGTGTTCGACTTGCTCTCCTTCTTCGCCACCCATGGAACTATCCTGGAGGCGGAGGGCATCCTCGAACAAGCCAAAGAGAACTTCGCCATGTTGCGCGATCCCAAGCGCAGCTTCCGGAACTCGCCGGACGATTTTTATGTGGGCGGGAACCTCCTCAAGCAGTACGGGTTGCAGGTCGGAAACCTGGTTCGCATCAGGCTCCGCGCCCCGCGCGAGCGCGACAAGTACCTCTCCGCGGTTGAAGTCCTCACGGTGGAAGGGATGCCGGCCGCCGAGTTCAAGCCGCCGAAGGGATTCGATCAACTCACCTCGCTTTTTCCAGAAGAACGCTTTCACCTGGAGCGCGCCGGAGAGGACGCCCTCGCGGTGCGTCTCATCGACATCGTGGCGCCCCTCGGGAAGGGACAGCGGGGATTGATCGTGGCCCCGCCCCGGGGAGGCAAAACCATTCTGCTCAAGGAGATCGCCAAGTCGATCGTGGCCAACCACCCCGAATCGAACTTGATCGTGCTGCTGCTGGACGAGCGACCGGAAGAGGTCACCGATTTTGAAGAGGCGGTCGATGCAGAGGTCTTCAGCTCCACCTTCGATGAACCCTCCAAGCGGCACGCTCAGGTTTCGGATCTCGTCCTGGAGCGGGCCCGCCGACTGGTCGAACTCGGGAAAGACGTCGTGATCCTGCTCGACAGCCTGACCCGCCTGGCACGCGGCTACAACAACGCCCAGCGAGGCGGGCCGATCGGGTCCGGCGGATTGAGCCCCGCCGCCCTCCAGATGTCCCGCAAGTTCTTCGGCGCGGCACGCAATCTCGAGGACGGCGGCAGCCTCACCATCGTGGCAACCTGCCTCATCGAGACCGAAAGCAAGATGGACGACATCATTTTCGAGGAACTCAAGGGCACCGGAAACATGGAAATCCGCCTCGATCGTGAATTGGCAGAGAGGCGCATGTACCCGGCCGTTCACATCCCGCAGAGCGGAACCCGCAACGACGACCGCCTCTACCATCCCCAGGAAATGGTGAAGGTCATCGAAATTCGCCGTCAGCTCACCACCCTTCCGATCGGAGAGGCCCTCGAGACCCTTCTCAAACAGCTTTCGAAGAATTCAACCAACGCGGAGTTTCTCATGCGGGGCATGATTTAAGTGAACAACCCCGGGATCCGGGGCCTCTTTACTCATGGAGGATCAGTTCCCAGGATCTCCTGTCCTTACATTGCGTATACAGATCTCGTGAAAAACTCCTTGCAGAGCTGACATTTAGCGCCGAAAAACACATTGTTCTGATGCCTACGAGCCTTACCCAACGGCTACTTGCCGCACTTCTTCTTGTACCTGCCTTCGGTTCCGCGCAGACCACCTTCCAGTTCTGGGATCGCAAGTCGTGGCTCCAGAACGGGCCAACCTCCTCATTCTATCTCGGGGGATGGACCGACCTGTTCTTTCAGGACGGATCGGTCGCCCTCTCGGGCTGCGCCTTTCACCCCTCCTTCGTGATCTTCGGGCCCGACCCCGATTTCTGTCCCCTCGGGACAAACGGCTTCACCTCCCGCGGGGACGTGGATCGCGACGGGATCGACGACTCGGGAGCGTTCTGGTCGTTCGCCAGCGTGATCCCGGCCACGGTAATAGAACCCTACCGGCGCGACCGCTTCCGGATGATCGCGGCCCCGCCCTCCGGCATCGCCGACGGATTGCGCGCCAACAACGGTTCCATCGCGGAAATCTTTTCGATCGAGGATAAGAGCCTCACGGTCTGGTTCAGCGTCCTGGTGCCTCCCCCCAGCGGGAGGGATATCACGGTCTACGAGGGGCACCGGCATTATGGCTCCGGTAGTAGCGAACTCACGCGGCACTACTGGGACGTCCCCTGGGGGACCTACATCTTTTCGCTTCCTGCCCTCGATGACGAAGCGGAGCCCCCGACTGAGATTCCCTTCGCAGTCAACCACCTGGTGGCTCCCGACGCCTTCCCCGGACGGGGCGGCGCTCCCCAGGGTTGGCGCATGACCAATACCCCCTGGGTCAACGGGCGGCTGCAGTTCGACCCGCGAACCTTCATCGTCTTCGAGTGGCTGGGCCTCAACGCCCAGAATACCTTTCAGAGCGATACGATGCTCTTTTCGATGCGCGGAAACCAGTACGTGGCGGCCCCGGACCCCACTGCCCCGTTTCCTCCCGCCCCCACGAGTCTGCCCACCATGTCGGAGAGCGTCGCCGATTTGAGCGTGGAGGCGAGCGTGAGCGGAGTCTCGTGCGTGAAGTTCGCCGACCCGGTCCCGCCCCCGGCGGGCTTTTTCACAGTGGCCGCGGTGATGGGTACCCAGGTGACGGCCGACGTGGACCTGGACGTTGAGCCGGGAGGAGTCTACCAAATGGAGATCACCGGCCCCCCCGCCAGCCCCCTGCTGGGGACCACCTATCGGATCTCGTCCTTCGGCGACCCCACCGCGGCGGATCTCACCACCCCGGAGGACCTGACTGCTTTGGGCCTGGCGGGGGGTGACACCTTCACGCTCGCCGGACTCACCGTCTCGCTGATCACCACCGATCTCGATCTCACCGAGGACCTCAAGGCCGGAAGCGTTTACGAGATGAGGATCACCAGCGGGGGCCTCAAAGACGAATCGCTTCACGTCAGGGCAACCACCGGTCCCGCCATTCAATATCCGATCAGCGTCTTCGGGCCGCAGCCCCCGCCCCCGCCCCCGGTGGGTCGCGATCCGAGCATCGTCCTCACCCCGTTCGAATTCTTGACCGCCACCGACATCTCGGGAGGAGAGGTGACCGGCACCGTGGTCGCGGTGGCCGGGGGCGGCACCACCATCACGACCAATCGCGACCTGCTCTGCCTCACCAGCCCAACCTACCGCCTCACCGTGACAAGCGGCCCCCTGGTGGGAACGACGCGTTTTCCTATCTCGGTGGCGAACCTGGGCCGCCTTCCCGCCCCCGCCACCCCCGGGAGAGTCATCACGATCCCCGGCACCTTGGCCCCCCTGCCGACCCTGGCGCCCGACGCCACCTTTGATCTCAGCCCCGAGGAGGAGGTGATCGAAGCCACGGTCGAAATCGTGGCGGGCAACTTTATCAAGGGGCTGGGCCAGGACTACTCGACCCTCATCCTGGGAACCGATTATCGCATTGAGATCACTACCGGACCCCTCGCCGGCGCCGTCGAACCACTCCTGGACTTCGGCTATCCGGGCGTCGAATGGTTCGAGACCCAAAACGACCTGTCCGCAACCCTCGCGGCGGGTCACAAATACAAGCTCCGGGCCATCATACCCCCGTCGGTCAGGCTGCTGGACGGCGACAGCTTCCAGATCACCCAGCGCTTCCCGGATTGGGTGCAGGAAAAATACGATGCCGGGCAAATCCTGGCGGTTGACGAGTTTACCCTCACGGGCCCGCCCCTTTTCGGGGGCTTCGGAATGCTCACCGACCCGGATCTGATCGTGGATGTTGGTTTGCTCGGGCCCCTCTATGCGGTGGCCCGGGAAAACGTCATCGTCTTCCCGCCGTTTCCGATCCAGACCCCCCCCGGGGACCGCAGCGAAGTCCTGATCGGTGCGTTGGACAGCGAATTCGAGCTGGGCCCGTTCTTCTTCCGGCCGGGGGATTCCGCCACCGGACGGCTGACCTTCGGCCGCCAGTCGGCGCTGCCCGATACCAGCGAACGAGTCGATAGATTCTTCAACTGGCGAGTCCAGTTCATCGATACCTATGATGGCTTTACCCTCCTCGGAAACCTGACCGGGGTGGGAGGCTTCCCCTTCGGCACCCCGCTGTCGGAACGCCGTCCGGAGTTCGACCTCGACCGGGATGGAGCAAGCAACGTCCTGGAGTGGGCGCTCCGAACCGCCGTGGCGGATCCGGGGGATCGACCGACTTTCAAGTACAACCTGGACCGCACGACTTTGATGTGCACCGCCAGCCTCACGAAGCGGCCTTTTACCGGAGGCAGCGTTTCCTACTTCTTCGAGTACAGCACCGATCTTGTGAACTGGATGACGATTCTGCCGGGAGATCCGATATTCGATCTCGTTCAGGATAACGCGACCACCCTCGAGGTGAGGAATCGCGTGCTGGTCCCGGATAATGTGCCGCCGGAGCCGTCGCTGCCGCCTGCCAACTGCTTCCTGCGGGTGAAAGTGGTCCTCAATTAGTTCCTGACAGAGCGCCGGGACCGGATTTGCCAGCGCCGGCCCCGGGCCGCGTGAGTTCTCTTTCACAATCAGGCTTTTCGCACCGCCGGGTTCGTGTTGAAATGTGGCAGGTTCCGGCAGGCACCGGGCCTCCCTTCTGAATGATTACCACGAGCGCCGATCTCGCTGGACTGGTGGACGCCTTACCGTCCAGTGGCCCTCCCTATGCCGGAATCGATCTTGAAGCGGACAATCTCCACCGTTACGCGGAACAGTTGTGCCTGATCCAGGTCTCCAACGGGGGGGCGGTCAAATTGGTGGATCCCCTGGAGGTCGAGGATCTCACGCCGTTGAAGAACTACCTCGAGCTGAACGGAGTCTGGATGCACGGAGCCGACTTCGATATGACCCTGCTGCGGCGGGAATTCGGATCCCTGCCACGGATCATCTTCGACACCCAGATCGCGGCACGGCTCCTGGGAGTCCTGCGGTTCAGCTACGCGAACCTGGTGGAGCAGTACTTTGACGTCCAATTGTGCAAGGCCTCCCAGAAGGAAAACTGGGGTCAGCGCCCGCTCCCGGAAAAGATGTGCGAATACGCCCGCAACGACGTGCGCTACCTGTTGCCTCTGGCCGGAAAACTGGAGGAGGAACTGCGGAAAAAGAACCGCTTCGATTGGTTCGTGGAAAGTTGCGAGGCGGCCATGGAGCGGGTCCTGGAGCGCGACGAAGAACGGGAGGACCCCTGGCGGATTCGTGGCGCCGGGAAACTGGACCGGCAAGCCCTCAGTTTCCTGCGGGCGCTCTGGAAATGGCGGGATCGCGAAGCGAAGGAATGGGACCGCCCGCCCTTCATGGTGGTGCGCAATCAGCAACTGATCGACTGGAGCGAAGCGTTGGTCCGGGGGCACAACCTCGAACTCCCGCGAAACGTCAAGGGAGCCCGGGCCAAGCGGCTCCAGGAAGCGGTGGATCTGGCCCGGCAAATTCCCAAGGCGCAATGGCCGGAGAGGCGGAAGGGCAGCGGACGCCGTTGGGACAACGACCAGGAAAAACGGTTCGAAGCGCTCGCCAGGAAGCGGGACCGCGCCGCCGAGGTCCTCGCGATCGAATCCTCCGTGATCGCCCCGCGCGCCGCCCTGGAACAGATCGCGTGGGAAGCGGACCCCTCGCAACATCTTCTCAGCTGGCAAAGAATGCTCCTTGAGCTGTAATGGATTGGAGTTGGCAGGGATCGGTGGAACGGGCGAATCAGGCACAGGATCGCACCCGGGGAGGGGAAGCCGATTCGGCCCGGCAGCCGGTCCGCTTTTATTGTCCCTATTGCGAGATGGTCCTGGAGGCGCCCGTCGGCCAGGTGGGAGTGCGGGGACCGTGCCCCGGCTGCCGGAAGGAAATCGAAGCGCCCCCTCCGGCTGCGCTCCCGTCCGGTCCGCGCCCGATCCCCATCAAACCCCGCCCGCACCGGGCGCGGGTCAAGAAGTCCGCCGAGGCGCCGGCAAGCCCCGGGACCGCCACCCCAACCGCCGCCATGCCCGCCATGGGGAGCCCGCCGCTCTCCGCCCCGATTTTTGGAGGCGGGTCCACCCGTCCCCAATCAGCCGCCCCCTCCCGGGCCGCCGGGCGAGGAGGGGCCGGGGACGCCCCGCATGCAGAAATCCGGCTCGCCTCTCCAAGCCAACAGTCGTCCCGGGCGATCCGTCAATCCCGCCACCGGGATCTCGGAACAGTACCAGGACCGGAAGGAATCCATCATTCTTATCAAGATCCTGGTGGCCATCGTGGTCACCCTCGCCATCGCGGTGGGGGTGGCGGCCCTCGCGAAAAAGAGTATCAGGACACCCAGCTACGAGAATCGCTGAGAGGGCAATAAAAGGCCTTGAAATCCCGGCGAAATCGAGGGGAAAAAGCGGGCCTCAAAAAGTTCGGTTTCGGGGTCCCGAAAAGGCGAAAGAATCTTGTTTAAAACCCGGTTCTGGACCACCTTTGGTGCACCTATGCCCAACTCTGAAATGGGGGCCGACGAGCCCGATATCGCGGTCTCGAAACTGCAAGAATACGGCGCCGAGCAGATCGACAAATTGGAGGGCCTGGAGGCCGTCCGCAAGCGCCCCGGGATGTACATCGGCGATCCCGATGAGCGCGGCCTGCACCACTGCGTTTTCGAGGTGCTCGACAACTCCATCGACGAGCACCTGGCCAATTTCTGTGATCGCATCAAGGTCGCCATCCATGTCGACGGCTCGGTCTCCATCGCCGACAACGGCCGCGGAATCCCGGTCGACATGCACAAGAAGTTCGGGATGCCGGCGGTGGAACTGGTGCTGACCAACCTGCACGCAGGCGGCAAGTTCGGCCAGGGCGCCTACAAGTACTCCGGCGGCCTGCACGGGGTGGGGGCCAAGTGCGTGAATGCTCTTTCGGACTGGTTCAAGGCCGAGGTGATGCGGGATGGCAAGGTCTACGCCATCACCTTCGAGCGCGGCAAGACCACCGAGCCCCTCCAGGTCATCGGCGATGTCGACGAAAACCAGACCGGCACCATCATCACCTTTTTCCCCGACGCCACGATCTTCGTCGATACCATCGAGTTCAAATTCGACCGCCTCGCCACCCGCCTGCGGGAACTCGCCTTCCTCAACCCGGGGCTCACCATCGAACTCGTCGACGAGCGCCCCGAGAGCGCCAAATCCACCTCCTTTTTCTACGCCAAGGGGATCGAAGAATTCGTGGAACAACTCGGCGAAAACAAGACCCTCGTCCACCCCGAACCGGTCGTCCTGAGGGGGAAACGCAAGATCGAGGTCGATTACGACGGGAAGGTGACCGAAGATGACGTCTTTGTCGACGTCGTCCTGCAATACAATGACAGCTACAACGACCAGATTCTCTGTTACGCGAACTCCATCCCCAACGCGGATGGCGGCACGCACCTGACCGGTTTCCGGACCGCGCTGACGCGGGCCATCAACCAGTACGCCAAGGGAAACAAACTCCTCAAGGACAAGGAACCCTCTCTGAGCGGCGACGACGTGCGGGAAGGCCTGGTGGCGGTCATTTCTGTCAAGATGCCAAACCCCCGCTTCAGTTCGCAGACCAAGGACAAGCTGGTCAACACCGAGATGGAGGGCGTGGTGAACTCAATCGTCCACGAGGGACTCCAGGCGTTCTGCGACGAAAATCCCGCCGTCGCGAAAACCATCATTGAAAAGGCCATCAACGCGGCCCGGGCCCGCGAGGCGGCCCGCAAGGCCCGCGAGACGGTGCGCAAGTCGGCGCTCTCCGGCGGTGGTCTCCCCGGGAAACTGGCGGACTGCTCGGAGCGCGATCCGGCCAAGAGCGAACTCTACATCGTGGAGGGCGACTCCGCCGGCGGCTCGGCCAAGCAGGGTCGGGACCGGAGAACCCAGGCCATCCTTCCCCTGCGTGGCAAGCTCATCAACGTCGAGAAGGCGCGGCTCCACAAGGCCCTCCAGAACAAGGAAATTCAAAGCATGATCACCGCCATTGGGGCGGGGATCGGCGACGGAGAACAGGAAGGCGCCTTCAACCTCGAAAAAGTGCGTTACCACAAGGTCATCATCATGACCGACGCGGACGTGGACGGCTCGCACATCCGGACCCTCCTGCTGACCTTCTTCTGCCGGCAGATGCCAGAACTCGTGAAGAGCGGCTTTCTCTACATCGCCCAGCCGCCGCTCTATCTCGTCACGCGCAAGAAGCGCCAGGAATACGTGCAGGACGACGCCGAACTCAACAAGATCCTCATCGAACTCGGAGCGGACGATGTCATCCTCCGCCACCACGGAGACGGCCGGCCGCACTCGGCCCAGGACCTGAAAGGGATCCTGGAGACCCTCTCGATCCTCTCGCGCTACTCCAACAGCATCGAGGGAAATGGCGGGAACTTCGCCGACTACCTTGCGGCACGGGAGGACCGCCAGTTGCCCGACTACATGGTGAAGGTGCGGGAAGGCAACGAGGAGAGCCTCCACTACTTTGCGACCGAGCAGTCGCTTCGCGAGTTTTCCGACCAGAACCGGGACCTTCGCCTCTTCGGCGAAGTCATCGAGGAAGAGGAGCCCGAGGCCGAGGCGGCGGCCGACAGCGAGACGGTGGGCGGCAATGGCCATGGCGTGACCCGCCGGGCGGTCCTCTACGAACTGCACGAAAGCCACGCCATCGCCAAGCTCCTGGATCGTCTCGACACGGCGGGGATCGATACGGTGCACTTTTTTGCGATGGACAAGCCGCTCTACGAAATTGTGGAGGGTGAAGGCGAGAAGCAGACAGTGGTGCCCCTCTTTTCGGTTCCGGAAATCTTCGACCGGGTCCTCGAGATCGGGCGGCGGGGCGTGAGCATCAAGCGCTTCAAGGGACTGGGGGAAATGAATGCCAAGGAACTCTACAGCACCACCATGGATCCCGATACCCGGCAGCTCCTGCGGGTGCGCCTCGATGAGGACAATCACCTCGAGGCCGACAAGATGTTGGAGACGCTGATGGGGGATGTCGTCGAGCCCCGCAAACGCTTCATCGAAGATAACGCCCTCAACGTGCGGAATCTCGACGTGTGAGGCGGACCCTCGATCATTGACTTTCCGACTTTCGACCACTTTTCATGGCTCAAGAAGACGATATCAAGCCCATCAACGTTGCCGACGAGCTTTCCAAGTCCTTCCTGGACTACTCGATGTCGGTCATCATTTCCCGCGCCTTGCCGGACGCGCGGGACGGATTGAAGCCGTCGCAGCGCCGCATCCTGTTCGCGATGAACGATCTCGGCCTGGCGCCCAACAAGGCCCACCGAAAATGCGCCAAGATCTGCGGCGATACCTCCGGTAACTATCACCCCCACGGGGAGGGCGTGATTTATCCGACCCTCGTGAACATGGCGCAGGATTGGTCCATGCGGGAGATCCTCGTCGACGGCCAGGGGAACTTCGGCTCCCCCGAAGCCGACCCGCCCGCCGCGATGCGATACACCGAGGCCCGCCTCACCCATCTCGGCATGGCCATGATGGCCGATCTCGACAAGCGCACCGTCGACTTCGTCCCCAACTACGACGAGACCCGCACCGAGCCGACGGTCTTTCCGGCGGCATTCCCGAACCTGCTGATCAACGGAGGCACCGGGATTGCGGTGGGAATGGCGACCAACATTCCCCCGCACAACCTCGGGGAGATCGTGGATGCAATCTGCGCGCAGATCGACAATCCTGACATCACGCTGCTGGAGTTGATGCAGCACGTGAAGGGCCCGGACTTCCCGGTGGCCTGCGAAATTCGCGGAGTGAAGGGAATCGAGAGCTACTTCGCGACGGGCCGCGGGTCGGTGAAGATGCGTGGGAAGATGGAAATCGATGAAAAGGTGAGCGGGGCCTCCATCATCACCATCACGGAAGTGCCCTATGGCGTCAACCGCGCCACCCTGCAGCAACGCATCGCGGAACTGGTGAACCAGAAGGTCGTGGTCGGGATCGCGGGCATGCGCGACCTGACCGACGAGAACACGCGCATCGAGATCACCCTGAAACGTGACGCACGGCCGCAGGTCCTCGTGAACCAGCTCTACAAGCTGACCGCGATGGAAACGTCCTTCAGCGTCAACATGCTGGCGATCCACGAGCGGCGGCCGAAGCTCCTGTCGCTGAAGGAGGCTCTCGATTGCTACATCGAGCACCGCCGGGAAGTGATCATCCGGCGCACACGCTACCTGCTCGAAAAGGCCGAGGAGCGGGCTGAAAACCTCGAGGCGCTCCTGCTCGCCTTGGGCCGCCTCGACGACTTCATCGAGATGATTCGCGCATCGAAGAGTCGCGAAGAGGCCCGCGAAAAGGTGAAAGCCTACACCTTCACGAAGGAGGCCGCGGAGAGCCTGGGGGTCCTGATCCGTGATCAACCCAGCCTCCAGGACGACACCTATGCCTTCACCGATAACCAGGTGAACGCCATTCTCGAACTGCGCCTCTACCAATTGGTGGCGCTGGAACGCGAGAAGATCAAGTCCAGCTACGACGAACTGATCGAGGAGATCAAGGACCTGATCGACATCCTGGCCAAGGAGGCGCGGGTGTTGACGATCATCAAGGAGGAGTTGCGGGCCGTAAGGGAAAAGTACGGCACACCACGCAAGTGCGAAATCCTGCCCGACGAAGGCGAGATTGCGATCGAAGACCTGATTGCGAACGAGGGAGTGATCTGCACCCTGAGTCACCGCGGCTACGTGAAACGCACCTTCGCGAGCGAGTACCGCGTGCAGGGGCGCGGCGGGATGGGAGTGCGCGGGATGGAAACGCGCGGGGTCAACGAAGAGGAAAACGACTTCGTGGAGCACCTCTTCAGTGCGCAGGCCCACGACTACCTGATGTTTTTCACCAACACGGGACGGGTTTACGTGGAGCGCGTCTACGAACTGCCGGAGGGCTCACGGGCCTCCAAAGGGCGCAGCATCAAGAATGTGCTGAACCTTCAACCGGAGGAGAGCATCGCCGCCATGTTGCGCCTCGAACGGCGCCTCGACGACGAAGGGAACGATGTCACCTTCGGGAAAGACGCCGGGTTTGTCCTCTTCGCGACCCGCAATGGCAAGGTCAAGAAGACCGGGATCTACGACTTCCGGAATTTCCGCAAGGACGGCATCATCGCGATCAAGCTCGACGATGGAAACGAACTGATCGATGTCCGGCTCACGACCGGGAGCGACGAGATCGTGCTCGTGACCCGGAACGGCCTGAGCCTGCGCTTCCGGGAGGAGCAGTCCCGGGCGATGGGCCGCACTGCGGCCGGCGTGGCCGGCATCAGGCCGGCGGGCGACGACGTGGTGGTGGGCCTTGCCCTGGTCAGCGACGACTGCACCCTCCTGGTGGCATCCGAGAACGGCATCGGGAAGAGGACGCCGTTCGCGGATTACCGGGCCCAGACCCGGGGCGGGAAAGGCATCATCACCATGAAAGTTACTGACAAGACGGGCCATGTGGTCGGAGCGGTGCCGGTCGAAGAGACCGATGAACTGATGCTCATGACGACCGGGGGGCAGAGCATCCGGATCCGGGTGGCGGAAGTGCGCGAGACGGGCCGTAACGCCCAGGGGGTGAAGTTGGTGACCTTGCGCGGCGACGAGAAGCTACAGGATATCGCGAAAGTGGTGAGTGGGGACGATGACGAGGAAGATGGGGATGAAGACGAGGATGCCGGGGCGGGGCAAAGCGGGGAGAATGAAGCTGCAGAAGAAGCAGAGGAGAGGGACCCCTCCGAGGGAGAGAAAGAATAGGCCCGGGGGCGGGGCGCTGGGCGGAGGTCGGAGATGTTTTCCGCAATCCGGAGAGGTCGGTCCGGTACCCGCTCCGATTCGGGGAACCCGACAGGTCGCTAAGGAGGCCCTAAGAGACTGTTGAAATACCTCCGTTCGGCAGGGTGATTGGCCAAAAATGCTGCGAAGCTGATAGAATCTTCGATTGAGCGTTTCTGCTAGACAAGAGCCTCCGGATTTGCAGGATAGGTTCGTGATGCCAGCTCTTGAACCTTGCGTATTC
>Ga0310121_10001138_pt1 | contig 27957 bp, 23 predicted proteins | sample CB27_Tmax_986_MG_FD_203504 | JGI IMG/M metagenome (GOLD analysis project Ga0310121, IMG submission 203504) | Marine microbial communities from Western Arctic Ocean, Canada - CB27_Tmax_986 | ecosystem: Environmental > Aquatic > Marine > Oceanic | place: Canada: Western Arctic Ocean | collected... | reverse complement strand
TCGAATCCGCCATTGGATTAATTCCCAGACAAATAATTTATACATGGCGGACCAACGGCGCGGCAAGGTCGAGGCCGAGAGTGTCATGAAAGAGATGCGGCCGCGTTGCGAAGCGGAAATGCTCGCCACGAAAGTGCGCTACTTTGCGGATGGGCTGGCGATCGGAACGAAAGGGTTTCTCGACGGGCTGATCGCCGCGACCCGCAATTACTTCGGTCCACATCGCAAGTCCGGCGCGCGGCGGTTCCGCCATGTTGATACGACTCTCTGCGCCATGCGCAACCTTGTCGATCCACCGCCCTGAACACCGCCCTCAACCGCCCAGGGCTCCTTTAGAGCCAGACGATAAAGCATGGCGAAGCAAATTCGCAGCCACCGTTTGAAATCCGGGGAAAGCCCCGTAAGGTGATCTCAGAGAATGGAAGGCAATCCCATGATGCAACCACCGCACAGCTATCTGATCGCCCTGGCGCTCATTTTCATGATTCCGGGAAATGCAGCCGCCTCCCCACCCGACCATTGGGGGCAACGACCTCCCAGTGTCAGCGTCGAATTCCTGGTTGCCGGACGCCCCCTGTCCCAGCAGAGAGACCGCCACGGCGCGACCTACGTTGCCGTTCTACGTTGGGGAATCGAGTACGAAATCCGGATCAAGAACCACGACCCCGCCGACCGGGTGCTATTCGTGATCGGGGTGGACGGTCTTTCGGTGATGGACGGGAGTCCTGCCTCGCAGCACTCCGGCGGGTACGTTCTCGATCCCGGCCAGTCGGCCCGCATTCGGGGATGGCGCCGCGGCGATTTCCGGGTGGCGGCCTTCACCTTCACCGGCCGGGACGACAGTTATGCCGGCCGGACCAGACACCACGGCCACATCGGAGAAGTCTGGGTTTGGGCAATTCGAGAAAAGAGCGCTCGCCCACGGCCCCCGGTGAAGATCACGCCGAGCACGAAACAACGCCGGGAAAAGTCCGGCAACAGAGCCCATCTTTCAGATCGGGAGACCGGCACCGGCTATGGCGATGAACTCGTCGACCACGTGCGGGCCACGGAGTTCGTCCGCTCCAGTTCCATGCGGCACCTGGATTTCCGTTACGGTCTCCGCCGGACCGTCAAACCCGATCCCCGCCGCGGCGGCGGATCGCCCGGGAATTTCGCACCACCTCCACGAGGGTGGAAGGGGAAACGCAAATAGGCCGTTCTCCGTTGTATGACACGTGGGGTCTGCCGCCGCGCGGGGGAACGTTATCCTAAGTGCGATCTCCGGGTGATTGATCGGCCCATTCCCCAGGAGGGCTGTTGCCATCCCGGAATCTTGGAACGATCCAACTAGCACGTGAATGTTTTCACCGCGCGCCAACGGTGATCCTGGGATTGCTGGCGGGCGTGATCGCCAGGGACTACTCCACCGGCGCCGAAGAGTCGCCGGTCGATCGTTCCGGGCTGCCTCAGCCGACGGATCACCATTCGAGGCAAGTTTTCCTTTAACCATTACACGGTCTGGGATGCCCCACAAGTTCCGCGCGCATGAACGCCAAAGCCCATCCCACCACTCTTTTACTACGATGGCACCCCCGACGGAACGGGCCGTATCCGGAATGTGTTGCTTGATTCGGATGCTCCCCTTCGGTTCGGAAACCGCGCCGATCTTGTGACCGACTTCCTCGGACGCATGGACGATGTTGCGATCTTTGAAGTCGCCTTGTCGCAGGCCCAGATCGCGGAGGGCATGAACGGCGACTTGAGCGCCCTCGGCGTTGGATCCAGTGACAAGCTGCGGCTGGACGTCAATCGCGCCGGCGACGACGCCAATGCGTGGCTGAGCTCCCCGGAGATCGACCTCACTCCCGACCCCCCCGGCCCCCAGGCCCCCAGGCCGGTTGGTACATCGACGACGTGGTCGTGACCGTTCCTTGAGAAAAGCGGCTCCCAAATCGCCGGACCCGGCCCCAGGTCATCTGGCAGTCATGGCCTGCCTTCTGGCTGACTACGTCCCCGTTTGTGGACTTCGGCCAGTTTGGACCAGCCGCGTTGCCACGGGCGCGGGACTTGCGACAGCTCGGAAATCAAGCTACGTAGTGTCCTCATGCGACTCCTCCCCGCCCTCCTGGCACTCATGGCGCCCCTCCTCGCCGCGGGACCCGTCACCCCCAAGGCCGGCAGCAAGGATCGCAAGGACATCCTCGACGCCGTGCGCGACCCGATCGAGGACGTTCTCCACCGGGAAGTCACCTTCAAGGTCAATCACCTCATGGTGGAAAAGGGCTGGGCCTTTCTCGATGCCCTCCCCCTGACCAAGGACGGCAAGCAGATGCCCTACGCGGGCACCATGTTCGAGGAATGGGTCGATGACGCCGACGAAGTCCTCTGGGTCCTGCTCCGATCCAAGCGCGGACGCTGGTACATCGTCGAGAAAGTCTTCTTTGCCACCGATGTGACCTGGGTCGAGTGGCCGCGTTACTTTCGCGCCCCGCCCGGTATATTTCCCAAACTAAAACTAGAATGAAACACAGCGCCCTCATCGCCCTCGCTCCCTGCCTCCCGCTCTTGGCCACTTCCCTCGCGTTCGCGGAACGGCCGAACATAGGATCTGTGGTCCGCCATGACGAGGCTCTCGACAAGCTTCTCGACAAGGACGCCAAGATCGAGGTCCTCACCTCCGGGTTCGTCTGGTCGGAGGGACCGGTGTGGGACAAGAAGAACAAGCGCCTCCTCTGGTCGGACGTTCCCGCCAACACGATCTACGAGTGGAGCGAGGACAAGGAAGGCCACCGCGTCTTCATGACGCCCTCCGGCTACACCGGTGTGACGGCTGGTTATCCCGAGCCCGGATCCAACGGCCTCTCCTTCGACGCGAAGGGACGCCTCCTCACCTGCGAACACGGCGACCGCCGCGTGGCCGCCCTCACTCCCGGCGGCGGCAAGATCACGCTCGCCGACCGCTATGACGGCAAGCGCTTCAACAGCCCCAACGATCTCTCCGTGCACTCCAGCGGGGCGATTTACTTTACGGATCCACCCTACGGCCTTCCCAATCGCGAAAAGGATCCCAACCGCGAGACGCCGTGGTTCGGCGTCTATCGCATCGAGACCGACGGCGCCGTCACTCTCCTCACCAAGGAGTGTGACCGCCCCAACGGGATCGCGCTCTCTGCCGACGAGAAGACCCTCTACGTGGCGCAATCACACGGCCCGAAGCCCTACATCTTCGCCTGGGACATCAAGGAGGACGGATCGCTGGGCCCCCAGCGCGTCCTCTACGATTGCTCCGAACTCGCGAAAAAGTATTCCGGCGTCCCCGACGGGATGAAAGTCGACAAGGACGGCAACATCTGGACCACCGGCCCCGGCGGCGTCCTCATCATCTCGCCCCAGGGCAAGCTCCTCGGCCAGATTCTCACCGGCCAAAACACCGCCAACTGCAACTGGGGCGACGACGGATCGACTCTCTACATGACCGCCGACTTCTACATCTGCCGCATCAAGACCAGGACCAAGGGCCCGGGCTGGTAGAACCGGGCGCGACGGCATTCACGCTCATGCCAGTCCTCGACACCGTTTGCCTCGCGGAACAGGGAACTTCCCTGATCGTCGTCTTCCTCCCTCCCGAAACGACGTTTTTTCACGACGGCCAGCGCAGCAGGCTCCGCGACCTTCTCATCCAGACCCTCCTCTCGGCGGGGCTGTCCGGCGAGCTCATCGCGCTTTGGGAATTCGAGGGCGAGCTGCACTACATGAGCGATCCGCGGTGGCACCCGTTCATCGAAGAGACCGGATACGCATCGTTCTACGCCCGCAGGAATCGGCAGATCACCTGCGAGTAGGCCGGGAGCTCGCCACCTGGACAGTTGCACAGAAGCACACCGTCGATTTCACCTCGCCCCTCGCAGCGGAGTTTGATACTCTAATCGCCCCCACTCCCCACAAATTCGTCATGTAACGCGCGCCGGGCCCTGCGCGTCTGCCGCTGCAGGACGTCCTCTCTCCCCCAAATCATGATCTTCGCTTCGCTTTTGAAGCGGGCGGCCACCGTGCTGCTCGCCGGCACCCTCTTTACGAGCGCGCTTTACGCCCAGGTCCCCACCGGCCTCGCTTACGACCTCATCTACGTGCGCGCCCCGCGCCAGGGCGACGACAGTTTTGTCGATCTTCCGGAAGTCTTTCATCCGATCGAGATCAGCCCAGGCGCGGATCTCATGCTTCTTCATCCCGACGGATCGGAGGAGGTCCTCGTGTCCGGCGGCAACGGCGCCATCGTCGACCCGTTTCTCTCCTTCGACGCTCACTGGTGTTACTACTCGAAGTTCCACGACCAGACCAACCTCGACACCCAACGTCCCGGAGATCCCTCCCGGGCCGGAGCCGATATCTTCAAGATCAATCTCCTGACCCGCGAGATCGTGCGGCTCACCTTCCAGGAGTGGACGCCCAATACCGGCGTGCTGGCTTGGTCGTCCAACAACCTGAGCTCCGAACCGGGTAAGCCCTACTACCTCGGCTACGGCATTTTCAACATCGGTCCCTGCCCGCTCCCCGGCGGCAAGATCGTGTTCTCCTCCAGCCGCAACAACTACTTCCCGAACAAGACCTTCACCAACCCCAATTTCCAGCTCTTCGTCATGGACAACGACGGGGGAAACGTGGAGTGCATCGGACATCTCAACCTCGGCAGCGCCCTGCACCCCACCGTCTTGATGGACGGCCGCGTCATGTTCTCGAGCTACGAGGCACAGGGCCTGCGCGATCAGCGCCTCTGGGGGCTGTGGGCGATCTGGCCTGATGGCCGCAAGTGGGAGCCCCTCCTCTCGCCCTTCACGAAGCAAAACGCCTTCCACTTCCAGACCCAGCTCTCCAACGGACACATCGCCGTGGCCGACTACTACAACCAGAACAACAAGGGATTCGGTACGGTTCTTTCCTTTCCAGTGCAGAAGGATCCAGGCCTGCCGCCCTTCGGCAGTCCCTCTCCGGGCGGTCCCGGCAATCCGTCCGTGCGGCGCGGAATCTGGTGGTTCGACCCCAGCCACCCGAGTCACAAGCAACCGCGCTACCGGAAGTACGCCTTTTCGCCCCAGGGTCTCTACGCGCTCAGTGCCTTCTCGCACAGTGACGACAACGCCTCATCGCGCAATCTTTCCGGGGAGTACGCCGGCAAGGTCACCCACCCCGCCGCCGCTCCCGACAACGACGTCCTCGTGTCCTACTCACCCGGTCCCGCCAACTCGCTGAACCGCCCCGCTCGCTACCCGGCCTACGACGCCGGGCTCGCCCTCATCCCGGGCGGCGTGCCCGTCACCGACGAGGCCGACATGATTCTTATAAAGAACGATCCTCTCTGGAACGAAATCCAACCCCGCCCGGTGGTGAGCTACGAGGAAATCTACGGCATCCAAGAACCGGCCTACCTGCCGTGGTACCGAAACGACGGCTCCGATCACCCCTCGCTCGAACCCGGCACGCCCTTCGGGCTGGTCGGCACCTCCAGCTTCTACCATCGCGACACCGATCCCGCCGAGTCTTCCTCCGGGTTCGATGGCTTCGACGCCTTCAACACCAACCAGAACCAGCAGGACTCCAACTGGAACTGGCAGGGAGCGGCGGCCGGCAAGTACGATCCCAGCGACATCCATGCGGTCCGGGTCCTCGCCATGGAGCCCTCCTCCAACGTGGGGCGCGGACCGGGAATCGGGAACAACTACATCAAGGGGTTCTACAACCACGCCAATGAGCGGCTCCGCATCCTCGGCGAGATCCCGCTCCGCAAGTTCGACGGCAACGGCGATCCCGTCCTCGACCCCAGGGGCGACCCGGACACCAGTTTCCTGGCGCGCATCCCGGCCGACACCCCCTTCACCTTCCAGACCATCGACAAGGACGGGCTGGTCCTGAACATGTCGCAAACCTGGCACCAGGTCCGCCCCGGAGAGATGCGCAACGACTGCGGCGGCTGCCACGCGCATTCCAAGATGCCGCTCGACTTCAATCTCACCGCCGCGGCCGGGCCGGCCTACACGATTCGCGACCTCGCCCTGAAAACCCCGCTTCTCAGCAAGGATTCCGCGGGCGATCCCATCGTGGTGGAGAGCGACCAACGCTATCTCGATCTCGAGTATCACCAGGACATCGAGCCAATCATCCAGCGCTCGTGCGTCGGCTGTCACAGCCCCGCCAACCCCGACGGCCCGGCCGGTCAACTCCGCCTCGACGACACATCCGTCGTCAATGGCTACGACAACACCTGGAACCGCCTGGCCCGCGACTCCGGCGCCAACCACGGCATCCCTCCCATCATCTCCACCGGCAGCTGGCGCAACAACAATGCCTCGCGCTACGTTCGTAAGTTCCAGTCCCGCCGCTCCCTCCTGGTCTGGAAAATCTTCGGCCGCCGCCTCGACGGCTGGACCAACGCCGACCATCCCACCGAGGCCGTCCCCGGCGATGTGAACTCCCTCCCTCCCGGCGCCGGCGCCAATCAGGCCGACCTCGACTACACCGGCACCATCATGCCCCCTCCCGGCACCGATCCCGTTCTCTATCCTCCTCTCACCGAAGACGAGAAGATGACCATCGCGCGCTGGATCGATCTCGGGGCGCCGATCACCTCCAAGCAAGGCGGGGTTCTCACCAGCCTGGGCTGGTTCGCCGATGAACTGCGGCCCGTCATCGACGTTTCCCAGCCCATCGCCGGCCGGCAGGGTGGACCGCTGACTCAAATTCGTCTCGGTCTCTTCGATTTCTACAGCGGTCTCGACCGCGCCTCCCTCTCGGTGCAAGCCTCCTTCACCATCAACGGACATCCCCCGCGAACCCAGTTGGCCCCCTACTTCGCCGAAAGCGGTGACCACGTCTGGACTCTCGATCTCGACGCGCCTCTCACCGCCCTGCCGCGCAACGTGCTGATGGTTTCGGTGAAGGATCTCAGCGGCAACCTGCACACCGTCACGCGCAGCTTTGCGGTGGGCGACACCGCGCGGGATCCCGTCCTCCAAAACGTTCGCCGCGGGAATGGCGGCGGAATCTCCCTCTCCTTCTCCGGTGAACCCCAGACTCAGCTCCTCATCGAACGCTCCACCGATCTTTCAATTTGGTCGCCGTTTCTCTCCATTCTCGACTTCAACGGCTCCCAAACCGCCGCAGACCAGGTCGGCGCGGGCCACATGTTTTATCGGGTGCAGAAGAAGTAGCGGAAGGGCTTCCCCATCCGCAAGACGCTTCACGATTCCAGATCCTCAACCCGGCGGAACGCGAAGGCGTTCCGCTACTTCACAAACTCCACGCACATCGCGTTGGCCACCTTCACTTCGGCGTCGGTGGGCGTCAGCTTTCCATCCTTTCCGACGCGGAAGACGGGGACGTTGCCGGAGCGCTGGCCCGCCACCAGGAGCCAGTTTCCGTTCGGACTGAGATTGATGTTGCGCGGAATCTGGACCTTGGCGGGCGCCACCTCGATCAGCTTCAACTCGCCGCCTGCCAAAACTTCGAAAACCGAGATGGAATCACGGTCTTTCCCCGCCACATCGCGGTTCGCAGCGTAGATGTGTTTTCCGCCCGGATGGACCCGGATCTCGGAACAGCTCATGCCGTCCTTCTCGGTGCCGGTCGAGACAACCTGCTTCTCCTTCAAAAGACCCGTGGCGGGATCGCGGTCATAGACCGAGACGGTGACCAGCATTTCATTGAGAACGTAGGCCTGCTTGCCATCCTTCCCGAACTTCATGTGGCGCGGCCCGGAGCCCGGCGGCGTCTTGGCGGCGCCCGCCCCGGTCAGCTTGGCGGATTCGGCATCGAGCTTGTAAATCATGACCTTGTCGATCCCGAGGTCCGGCGCGTAAGCGAACTTGTTGTCCGGTCCCGGGTAGATGGAGTGCGCGTGAGGCCCTTCCTGCCGCTGCTGGTTGACGCTCGATCCCTCGTGGGTGTGCGCGGAGGCCGACTTTACGAGCGAGCCGTCCTCGTCGATCTTGAAGGCCGCCACGCTCCCGCTGCCGTAGTTCGCAACCATCAAGCAGCTGCCGGTGGCATCCACCGAGACGTGGCAGGGGCTGCTGCCTTCCGAGGGCTGCGTGTTGATCGGCATCAGCGTGCCGTCGGGGGTGATCTTGAAGGCTGCCACCGCATTCCCATCGGCCCGCGCCGTGCTGTAGAGATATTTTCCGCTGGGGTGCAGGGCGAGGAAGCCGCAACCCCCGATCTCCGCGGCCAATTGCGGCTCCGTCAACGTCCCGCGCGCCGTGTCGAAATCGGATACGTAGATGCCCTTGCTCTCCCCGCGACCCTGCGTCCCGAAGTAGACCCGGACCGTCTCGGCGGAAACGGCGACAAGCAGGAATCCTGTGAGGGCGGCAGCAATTATCGTTTTCATCAGGCACCATTCACAACCATACTCCCGTCCACTGCAAGTCTGCCGTGCCCGTCCTTCCTCCCACCATCGAAACGGTACGCCTCCTCCTGCGGCCCCACCGCTTCGAGGATGTCGACGAAGTTGCCGCCTACGCTGCCAGTGAAGAATGGTCGCGCTACATGCCGATTCCCTATCCCTATGGGCGAGAGAACGCCGAAGAGTGGCTCTCGCAACAGAAGCTCCGGGATCGTGAAACCCACGGGGCGTGGGCGATCGCCTTCAATGGCCGCGTGATCGGGGGCGTCGACCTGATCCTCACCCCCGCTACCAACGCGGGTTTCCTCGGCTACGCGATCGCGCCCTCGGAGTGGAACAACGGCTTCAGCACCGAGGCGGTGGGGGCCGTGGTGGACATCGCCTTCGAGAATATTCCGGAGCTGGTCCGCATCTGGGCCTGGGCCGATTCGCGAAATACGGCCTCTCTCCGCGTCATGGAAAAACTCGGGAAGAGCCGCGAGGGCTGCCTCCGAAAGCATCAGGTCATCCGCGGAAAACTCGTCGATGCCGTCTACTGCGGGATCCTTCGCGAGGAGTGGGGGAACATGCCTTAGCAGGCACGAAGAAGCCCCGCCATCCCGGCAGGGCCTCTTCAGATGCCTCTATCTCTGCTTGTTTGTTGTGCGGGGGTCCCTATCCCCTTCTCCCCAACCGGGAGGGCCCACTCGTTTTTCCAGATTCGCCGAAAAATTGTTCGACTTTCAACTCCCGGACCTCCGATCTTCGACGCTCCCATGGCCGATCCCCCTCCCGCGCTGGCTCTCTACATGGATGGCTTGCAGACCCACGATCTGGCCAAGATTGCAGCCTCCTTTGCCGACGAGATCGTCTTCATCACGCCCTCCCGCACTATGGCCCGCGCCGAGATTCTCGCCTTCCTCACCGCCCTCTACCGTGGCTTTCCGGACTGGCACTACGACCACGATCCGCCGATTACCCGGGAGGACGGAATGATCGGCGTCAAGTGGCGGCAGGGCGGAACCCACACCGAGACCCTCGAATTCCCCGGATTCGACGCCTGTGCCGCCACCGGAACTTCGGTGACCATCCCGGAGCACTACTTTTACTACCGCGTCTCCCAGCGCGGCCTCACCGAGATCCGCCCCGACCCGGTTCCGGGTGGTGCGCCCCGGGGAATTTTCCAACAAATCGGCGTGGCGCTCCCACCCTTTTGACCTCCGCCCTTCCTTTCGCAGCGCGTCACGCCCAGTGCGCAATTCAGAATCCTATCACTCCAGCGGCAGGGCCATCTGGCCGCCTTTCTGCCTTCGGTAATCGGTCGGCGATTGTCCGATGATGCGCCGGAACTGCCGCGAAAAGTCGCTGTGATCGTAGAAGCCCACCTCCAGCGCGACGTCCGTTACCGACTGTTCGGCGTGTTCCAGCAAGTCGCACGCGGCGAGAACGCGCACGCGGATCAGGTAGGCCCGCGGACTGGTCTGGAAGGTCTTTCGAAAGCGGCGCTCGAGCTGGCGCACGGAGAGTCCCGCCATCTCGGCGAGGTGGGGCACGTCCAGTTTCTCCCGGAAGTGTTCCTTGATGTAATCCGCCACCGGGGCGAGTTCGAGGTAGGGTTGCAGCGCAGCCCGTGCTCCCTCGTAGCTCCGCACCGTGCCGCAAAGCCCGCACACCGCTCCCTCGCGATCGATGAGCGGCAGCTTGTCGGTGATCGACCACTCCGGCTGGCCCTCCGCCCCCGGAAACAGTTCGATGATCCCAAGTTCCGGATTGCCGGTCGCCAGGACCTTCTGGTCGTCGGCGCGGTACTTGGCGGCGAGGCGGGGCGGGAACAGTTCCTCGTCGCTGAATCCCATCAACTCGTCCTCCGATCTGAGCCCGCAGCGCTGCACAAATGCCGGATTGCCGAGCATGAGACGGCTCTCCCGGTCCTTCGCAAAAAAGAGGGTGCCGGGCAGGTTCTCGAAGAGGAGGCGGAATTGACCGGCGGAAAGGCTGTCCAGCCATTCCTCCTGGTGCTTGCGCCGGTCGGCCAGTGACGCAATCATACACAACACTGTCGCAACAAAACTAGCGTTTGCAAGCGATCAGATCCACCATTCGTAATTCAACTGGATCAGCTCGTTCCAGCGCCCACGCTCAACCCAATCCTGCCCTGTCACATGAAACGGACCCCACTTCTGCTCACCCTCGGACTGGGGGCCGCCGCCCTCGGCGCCCCGCTGATCATCCCAAAGAATGACGCGCGGCGGCTCGAAGTCCTCTTTTTCGGCGCCCCGACCAAGAATCACCCCGGGCACGATCCCATCACGCGCTATCGCGCCCTGAAGAAGCATCTCGGCGACGACGGGATCAATCTCACCTACCTCGAAGACCCCGCCGCCGTGCTGCGGAGCGAGACCCTCAGGCAGTTCGATGCCGTCCTCATGTATGGAAACTGGGCCCAGCGCGGACCGATGCCCGCCGCCCAGGAAAAGGCGCTGGTCGAATACGTGGAAGGCGGCGGAGGCTTCCTGCCCATCCACTGCGCCTCGGCCTGCTACGGCGGATCCGAGGCCTTCGTCAAGATGGTGGGTGGCGTCTTCAAATCGCACGGCGGCGAAGTGTTCTCCCCGAAGACGACCAACACCACGCACCAGATTACAAAGGGCTACGTCGGCTTCGAAGCGTGGGACGAATCCTACGTCCACGACCGGCATGGAAAGGACCGCACCATCCTCCAGGAGCGCGACGGCGAACCGTGGACGTGGGTCCGAACCCAGGGCAAGGGCCGCGTATTCTACACCGCCTCCGGTCACGACCATCGCGTCTGGGATCAGCGAAATTTCCACGACCTCCTCCTGCGCGCCATCTTCTGGAGCGTGGGCGACGACGCCAGGGGCAGGCTCGAGGCCCTCAAGCTCCCCAAGTTCGAGATGATGGACGTGAAGCTTCCCGGCTATCGCCAGCGAAAGCTCGTTACGAGCGTGCCGAAGCCCTTCTCCCCGGAGGAATCACTCAAGCTCGCGCAGGTTCCGCCCGGATTCGAGCTCGCCCTCTTTGCCGCCGACCCCGACCTCGTAAACCCGATCTTCATCAACTGGGACGAGCGGGGCCGCGCTTTCGTGGTCGAGACCATCGACTACCCGAACAACCTGCAGGCCGGTAACTTCGGAAACGACCGCATCAAGATCTGTGAGGACATCGACGGTGACGGTCGGGCCGACAAGTTCACCGTCTTCGCCGACAAGCTCTCCATCCCGACCACCCTCGCCTTCTCGAATGGCGGCGTAATTTGCGTGAACGGTTCCGACGTCCTCTTCCTGAAGGATACCGACGGCGACGATCGCGCCGACGAGCGCAAGGTCCTCTTCACCGGCATCAACACCGGTGACACCCATGCCGGCACTTCCAATTTTCGCTACGGTATCGACAACTGGATCTGGGCGACCACCGGTTACTCCGGCTTCAAAGGTTACGTGGGCGGTAAAGAGCACCGTTTCAGCAGCGGAGTCTTCCGCTTCAAACCCGACGGTTCCGCCATGGAGTTCCTGCAAAACACCACCAACAACACCTGGGGCCTCGGCTTCACGGAAGAATTCGACGTTCACGGCTCCACCGCCAATGCCAACCCGAGTTGGTACCTGAGCCTGCCCCGGCGCTACTACCAGCAGGCTGGAATCTCGCAACCCCGCACCCCCCGCGCCGACAACAACCCGGACTTCTTTCCGAGTTCCACCGATATCCGGCAGGTCGACGCCCACAACAAGTACACCGCCGGTGCCGGCCATGCCTTCTACACCGCCCGCCGCTTTCCGAAAGAATACTGGAATCGCATCGCCTTCATCTGCGCCCCCACCGGCAAACTGGTCGGACAGTGGGAACGTCTACCCAAGGGCGCCGGCTTCGAGCTGAGACAGCTCCCCAATAACATCTATAACTCCGCCGACGCCTGGTCTGGTCCGGTGTGCGCCGAACTCGGACCGGATGGCGCCCTCTGGATCTGCGACTGGTACAATCTCGTCATCCAGCACAACCCGACCCCCAACCGGGCCTCCTCCGGCCTCGACGCCCAGCGGGGCAGGGGCAAAGCCTACGTCACCCCGCACCGCGACAAGCAGCACGGGCGGATCTACCGCGTCTACCCGAAAGGGAGCGAGAACGACTCCCCCCTCAACTTCGGCCAGGGCGACGAGGCCCTGGCGATCAAGGCGGGCCTCGCCCACCCGAACATGTTCTGGCGCCTGACTGCCCAGCGACAGGCCGTGGAAAAGGGTTTCAAGATCGACGCCGCGAAGGACATCCACAGTTTCTACGTCAAGAAGGGCACCGGTTCACTCGACCTGGATACCATCAAGGCCGCCCTCGTCTCTCCCGGCATCGGCCTGCGCCGCGCTGCGCTGCGCAATGCTCCCCTCGACGACACGCTCGTGAAACTGTTCGTCGTGGACGGCAGGATCACGGAGTCGGATCCGCGCGCACTCGTCGATCTCCTTCTCGCCTTTTCGCGCCTCGGCCCGTCCGATCCCGTCGGCGCCGCTCTCGTGCAACTCCTGAGCGACGAAGGCTCGAAGATCCTCAATGAGCCGGTCCTCAACGATGCCTTCCAGGTCGCCACCCGGCGTCATGGCGGCGGCTTCGTCAAGAGCGCCGTCGTGAAGATCAAGCCCAAGGAGACTTCCGCGCCCGTGAACGTCCTCGCCAACGGCGACGTGGCTAAAGTCAATAACGGCCAGCCCGAAGGATGGTCGCAAAAGCGCCATGGCGGACCCGGTGCGGGCAGTGCGAAATTTTCGGTCTCGCCGAAGGGCCGCAATAACTCCACCTGCCTCCAGATCACCGCCGAGCGCACGGCTGATGTCGGCTGGGGCGCGTCCGTGAAGGTGAAACGCAACACCCGCTACCGCCTCGGCGGCTGGATCAAGACCCGGGGAGTGAACGGCAGTGGATCAATGTTCAACGTGCACGGCGTCGGCCATCGCACACCGGCGGTGCGCGGCACGAAGGACTGGGCCGAATACTCGATCGAGTTCAACTCCGGCAATTCCACCGAGATTTACATTCACGCCCTCTTCGGGGGCTATGGCGGGCAGACCGGCACAGCCTGGTTCGACGACATTTACGTCTTGGAATCCGGGGAGTCCGGGCTGGGCGGAACGGTCCAGACCATCGCCGCGCACTTCGGCAAGATCGCCTCCCCGGGCGAGAAGGCCACTCTCCTGGACTTCCTGGCCCGGCGCGCCGAGAAAGGAGAGGCCTTCGCGAAGTCGCTGCACGACACCATCAAGTCACAGACTGGCGCCGCGAAGGTCGCCGAGCGCAAGCACAAACCGGACACCTCAATCCACGCCCGCGGCGAGACGATCTACGCCCGCACCTGCATCGCCTGCCACGGGCCAGAGGGCATCGGGGTGGCCGGAGCCTTCCCCCCGCTTGACGGCTCTGACTGGCTCGCCGGTGACCCGGCGGTCCCCATCAAGATCCTCCTCAACGGCCTGCAGGGGCCGATCGAGGTCCAGGGGCAAAAGTTCAACAACGTCATGCCGCCCCACGTCGATCTGAGCGACCAGGACATTTCGGATGTCCTGACCTACGCCCGCCAGAGGTGGTCCAACGACGCCGCCCCGGTCAGTGCCGACCAGGCCAGGGCAGTCCGGGCCGCGACGAAGCGAAAAACCTTCTGGACCGCCAAAGAACTGCGATAGCATCCCGGGGTCGCCGACCGCTCCCCGGCCCTCTCCAAGGTGGCCTCTCCTTTGCCCGTCGAGCCGTAGGCGCTCCCACAATGAACCGATTACAAATCACCAGTATCACAATGAAAACCGTACTTACTGCCCTCGTCTCCATCCTCCTGCTCGCCCTCACCGGCTCCGTCCTGCTGGGCGAAAAATCGAAAACTTCCGGCACCAAGAAAAAGAATATCGTCTTCATGGCCGGCCATCGCAGCCACGGCTATGACCAGCACGAACACCGGGCCGGCTGCATGCTCCTCGCCAAGCAGCTCAACAAGCACATGGGCGACACGGTGGAAGCGAGCGTGCACCTCGCCAAGGATTGGCCCGGCAATGCCGACGTCCTGAAGGACGCCGATGCGATCGTCTTCTATTGCGACGGCGGAGGAGGGCACATGGCAAACAAGCACCTCGACGGACTGGACGTGAAACTCAAGGACGGCTGCGGCCTCGCCTGCCTGCACTACGGGGTGGAAACCCCGAAAGGTAAGTCCGGCGACAAGTTCCTGGCGTGGATCGGCGGTTACTTCGAGGGCAACTGGTCGGTCAACCCGCACTGGGACGCCGATTTCACAATGCTCCCCACCCACCCCATCACCCGCGGCGTGAAGCCCTTCAAGATTCGGGACGAGTGGTACTTTCACATGCGCTTCCAGAAGGACATGAAAGGCGTCACTCCGATTCTCTCCGCCCATCCGCCCAAGAGCACCATGAAGCGCGGCGATGGCCACCACTCCGGAAACCCCCACGTCCGCAAGGCCATTGCGAACGGAGAGATCCAGCACGTGGCCTGGGCCTACGAGCGACCCAATGGTGGCCGTGGATTCGGCTTCACCGGCGGCCACTTCCATCGGAACTGGGGACACGACGATTTCCGCCGCATCGTCCTCAACGCCATCACCTGGTGCGCCAAGGCCGAGGTCCCCGAAGGCGGGGTCCCCTCCGACAAGATCACCGTCGCGGACCTGGACGAGAATCAGGATTATCCGAAGCCGGGAAGCCGGAAAAAGTAAGAGCCGGGACCGGGAGCGCGAACCTCCCGCCCGCTTCCCCCTGCCTCGCAATCGAGAACCGGGCCGGCCTCACCGCTGCCAGGATCGGGTCTCGCGCCCCTCGACCCGTCCGCCCGACGCGACCTTACAGCTTCTTCACCTTGATGTTCCGCACCCAGAAAGGCTGGCCGTGATCCTGGATCGCGATCTTGCCCTTGTCTGCCAGCTTCTTGCCCGCGGGCTTCTTCGCGGCGAGGTCGAGCCCGTCTTGCACCTTCTTACCGTTGATCTCTACCGTCAGTTTGCCTGCCTTCAGGGTCACGACCATGCGGTTCCACTCACCGGGTTTCTTCGAGGCGTTCACGAGCGGCGGGGAGGTATTGATGACGCCGCCCAGATCGTGCTGCCCGAGTTTCTCTTTGCCGAAGCAGTCGAGAATCTGCACTTCGAACCCGTGGGCCGTGGCGTCCGACTCGTCGTAGATTCGGAAATAGAGTCCGGAGTTGCCCCCCTTCGGGTGCTTGTACTCGAAGTCGACCACGAAGTCCTTGTAGTCGTCCTTCAGCCACAGGTAAGACCCGTATCGCGACCAGCCGCTTTCGCCTGGGCGCGGCTCGAGGTGCAGCGAACCGTCTTTCTGGATCTTCCAGTTCCCCTTGGTCTTGAGCTTGGACAAGTCCTTCCCGTCGAAGATCGTGGTGAACTCGTGGTGATCGGCAAGCGAGAGGGTGGCGGAGGCGAGGGCGGCGCCGAGGGCAATCAAGATTCTTTTCATGGTGGGAACCACTAGCAATAAATGGGCGGCGGCGGAAAGCAGAAATCTCTCCGCCGTCCATCTCAACCATGCCAAGGTCCTTTTTTCGGCATTTTTCCCGGCAAAATCGTTGAAGAAATCGCACCTCGATTCAATGCTGTCGCTCATGGCCGAGAACGGAAAGGTCGGCGTTCGCTACGCACATACGAATCTCGTCGCCGACGACTGGCGGGCGATGGTGGTATTCTACCACGAGGTCTTTGACTGCCAACCGGTCGGCGCGGAGCGCGATCATCATGGCCCGCACGTCGATGCCCTGACGGGGTTGACGGGAGCGACGATTTGCGGAATCCATTTGCGCCTTCCGGGATTCGGCCCGGACGGCCCCACCCTGGAGATCTTTCAATACAATCAGAACGCGGATCGCCCGAAGCATGCGGCGAATCTCCCCGGCTTCTCGCACATTGCTTTCCAGGTCGATGACGTCGAGCGGAAGCGCGAGGAAGTTCTCGCGCGAGGTGGCGCTGACCTGGGACGCCTGCAGACAATCGACATCCCGGGTGCCGGCAGGTTGACCCTCACCTACCTGACCGATCCCGAAGGCAACATCATCGAGCTGCAGCACTGGCACTCGTGAGCGCCGGTCGAATGCTCCAGCGGAGAAGCCGGATTCGGCGGGCGGGTGTCGCGGCGCGGGATCCCCACCCCTCCACGCTTGCCGGCCACCTCACTTCGCCCCTTCATTTCGCCACCAGCGAAATTCAACCGTGCCGCGTTCGGCGCAGGCCGCGATGTCCGGCCTGCCATCCCCGTTCAAATCCGCGATAATCACCTGGTTGGCGCTACGCCAGTTTTCCTTCAGGCTGTGCCGCGTCCACTCTCCGGTCGGGTCTCCGTGGTTCTCGAACCAGACCACCCGGCCGGGGTTGCGCCAGGAAGTCGCCGCGACATCCATGTCTCCGTCCCCATCCAGATCTCCGGCTAGCGCTTCAAAGGCATCGTCAAAGCGCGGTCCGATCACATGCCGCTTCCACGGCCCGGTGCCGGGCTTGCCATCGTTTTCATACCACACAACCTGATTCTCATCCGGTTTCTTCGAGGCGGTGGGGTCGTCCCCGCCGGGCTGATAATAAAATCCCAGCGCCATCACCACATCCGCATCGCCGTCACCGTCCATGTCCGCCGGGTTTCCGTGGGTCGGGCAACGCGAACGTCCGTCTATCAGGTGCTTCTTCCAGGTGACTTTCCTGGCCCGGCCGTCACCCGGGTCACTCTCCGTGCCGGCTCGATTCTCGTACCAGATCACCTGGGAAACCTTGCGGGCGGTCCCCAATAAATCCAAATCACCGTCTCCATCGAAGTCGGCCGCCCGGATCGTGCGGGTTTCGGCAAGATCTTCTTCGATCCGGTGTTTGGTCCAGGCCCCGGTCCGGGGTGTTCCGTCGTTCTCGAACCAGGCGAATTGGTTTCCCAGGACCCAGCTGGACGCCGCCACGTCGAGATCGCCGTCCTGGTCGAAGTCTCCCAACGCGACATCATAAGCTCCCGGCAGTTCCGTCGTGATCACGTGCCGCGCCCAGAGCTTTCCGTCCATGGGCGTGCCGCTGTTCTCAAACCAGAGCAGGTGACCCCTGAGATTCTTGACGATCACGACATCCAGGTCGCGATCGCCATCGACGTCGTCGATCATGTGACGTTCGATCCTCTCGGGATCGTCTTTTTGAATGATGTGACGGGTGAATTTGCCCCGGCTGTCATTTTCGAACAGGTACAATCGGTTATGCGGTGTGTAGTCGGAGCTGGTGAGATCGAGGTCGCCGTCCCCATCAAAGTCGGCGGCGGCGATCCCGTAGGCATATGCGTACATGTCCGCAATCAAATGTTCTGAAAACCGGATCGAAGATCCTCCAGTCCGCTGTTCCTGGCCGGCCGCCTCCTCCGCGCCGATCAAACCAAGTAGCACGAGGGTCGCAATGCCTTTCGATGAGGACTTCATGAATATCGCTTCTGTGGCACGTTCTCGACCTCATGCATTCTTGGATCGCTCATTGCGAGGAAATTCCGTTGTCAGGCCGGGTCTGAAGATGGGGCATACTGGTAATGCGCTCTCCAGCCTGTCGCCAACAGGCGCCGGTGTGTCACATTCCGGCCGGGACAGTCTATCGGCTCGTCACTTCACGAGTTGATTCGGCCCGTTCCACTTGATCTTGACCACGAAAGCGCTGTTGTCGCTGCCGTGATTCTTGACATTTCCCGTGTCCGCACATTCGGCCACCGTAACCCAGGTTTCGTCCGGACCGACATCGGTGACACCGAAGTTGCCCATGCAGGCCCCCCGCTCCGGCAGGAGCACACGTTCCGTGGCACGCATAACACACAGCTTCTCCGGGTCCACGCGAGCCATGAACAACGGGGCGCGATGGCGAAATATGTGGTCGTTATTTGCGCCGCGACGGTTGTAGACCAGGAACAGGCCGTCGCTGTGCGTGACCCAGTGCTGCTGGGTGCTGTAGTTGCCCAGCTCCGAGCCGTCGTCGAATCTCCATTTCTTCGGCTTGTCGAAGTGCATACCGTCTGGACCGCTGGTGACATGACCGTGGGCCTCGTTGCGGAGCGTCAGGTAGAACCGGTCTCCAAACCGGGTCAACGATGGCTCAGTGAATCCCTCCTGCACCGGGATCGTCAGTTCATCACCGTGTTCGAGGTAAGTGAGCGTCCCGCCGTCAAACCCGCAGCGGACAACCGTCGCCGAATACTGTCGCTGCTCGGGGTGCTTGAAATAGAGCGGCAACAGAATATCGCCCCCGGCAAGATCGAAGCGTTGGGTACAGCCGGCTCCGGCGTTCTTGAACCGGGGGGCATCGGGCATCGCCAGGGTCCGCCATGACGACAAGTTCCGGGTGGCCGGATCATAGACCGAGTAGACCGTCTCCCGATTATAGACACGCATGGGCCCCCGGTCGCCCGTGTAGCGAACATTATGTCCGGTACACAGAAGCTTACCCGTCGCCGCATGCCATTTCGGCGTCAGATCGGACGGGACGACCTCCACCCCCCCCCGGCTCCTTGCGGCGGCCCATCGTGGCCGGGTGTTCCCGCGGGCCGTCCCACGTCCGCCCCAGGTCGTCGCTCCGCATGTGGTTCGTCGCGTAGAAGACGTCGTAGGCGGGGGGCAGCGAGTGCGGAGCGAATGTTATCACAACCATCGGCGTCTCGGAAGGATTGCCCGGCGCCCGAGGAGGAATCACGCCGGCCCGCGGATGGCAAAAGCACCTCTTGCCGTCCAGGCCCTTTCTTGCCGTGGTTCGATCGATCGTGTAGTCCAGCGGTTCGGCCCCGGCTTTCGACGCCGGTCCGCCCGCGCGGGCGCCCGGCTTCTCGAGGGCGTCCTTCCCATCCGTCAGCCAGTCCAGCGTAAAGCGAGCGAACGTGATTCCTCTCGTAGCCTGCTTCTCGTAGAGCAGGCCGATGGTCCGGTCCGGCAGGACCGTCAGGCACGAATAGCCCGAACCGCCCGCATTGATCAATTTTGCCACCGGCCAGGTCCGGCCCTCGTCGTAGCTCAGGCGGACCGTCATCCTGACGCGCTGGCTCGTCGAGGCTGGATTGGAAAAGAGGACGCGGCTCTTTCCGTCCTTCGCGACCGTGGTGTAGCGGCGAACGCTTCCCTGGCAGTTCGGCTCGATGAGGGTCTGATCGTGGGTCACCTTCGACCAGGTTTCCCCGCCGTCGGCGCTGGTGGCCGTCCCGCGGGTCTTCCGGCGCTCGTCGAAGTTTCGCATGTTGATCAGCAGCGTGCCGTCGGTGCGTTCGACCACCTCGCACTCGGTGAAGTTCGGGATCGTCCCGCCCGTCTTCCACGTTCCTCCATGGTCGTCGCTGTAGATGATGTGCGATTCGTACCCCCCGTGAGGGGCACTGTGGTCGCACGGGATGATCAGTCGTCCCTTGTGCCGGCCGTGCGTCACTTGGATGCCCGCGCCCGGACCGGTGGCGTACCATCGCCAGTCGGGATCCTTGGCGGTCTTCGTGATCTCCGCCGGCTTCGACCAGGTCACCCCATCGTCCTTTGAAGAGCAGGCGAAGACGTGGCAGGTGTCCTTGCTGGTCCCCTTCACGATCGCGGCCTCGCCGTCGTCGCCGCGGCTCCAGGTCATCAGGAGCCAGATCGTGCCGGTCTCGCGGTCAACCACCGTGCCGGGATTGCCGCACCAGTTGCCACCATCGTCCCAGAGGGCCTGCAGGTTGCTCCAGGACTTCCCGCCGTCGGTGGAGCGCCGCATCATGACGTCGATGTTCCAACTGTCGCTGCGAGCGGGGTGGCGTCCCTCGCAAAAGGCCAGCAAGGTGCCCTGGTTGGACGTGACCACTGCGGGGATGCGGTAGTTGTCGTAGCCCCCGGTCCGGCCGGGGAAGACCTCCATCTCCTGAAAGACCACTTCCTTCTGGACAGTCTCACCGCCGACGGCCGCGACTGCAAGCAGCGCCAGGAAGACGGCCACCCGGCGCGATTCGGACCAAGGCTTTCTTGTCATTTGCCAGGCAATTGATTTCCCGGGGCAGGTTTCATGGTTCACAAGAGTTCATCGGTTCAGGACCACGACAACCGCACCCACCTCGTGTGCGTGGTCCCCTGCTCCGTACACCAAAAATAGGTGAGCAGATCTCCGTCGGGCAAGCACATTCCTCCCGGCTTCCCGAAGGCGATCTGCATGTGCTCCGCCAGGAAGTTGTCTCGCCCCGCTCGGATCATCCGCAACAACAACAAGCTCGGACCAGGACTTGCCCTTGTCTCTCGAAAACAGAGCTCCCGCTTTCTGGTCCGGCGGGCCATCATGGCCATCGGGTTTCCACGTCTCGAACGGATACATCCATCTGTCCGGTGCGAGCTGCAGCATCGTTCCAGCGCCATTGGCCGTGTAGCAGTCGGCCGGCAATCCGTGAGGTACGACCTGGGGATCGGACCACGTCCGCCCCAGGTTCTCGGACCAGAACAGCAGCATCTCGGGCCGCTGCAGGGCCTCCGACTCCGTATTAAACAAGAGACCATTCGACTCGAAGCGGGTTGCAGTCATCACCAGGCGCCCATCCGGAACCGCACTGATTTGGGGCCCCCGGTAGGCCCACCCATCCCGCGGTTGCTTTCCTCCGTGGATACTTCCCTGATTCGACCAGGATTTCCCCTGGTCCGTGGACCGCAGGCGCTCGATGTGGTTGTCGGGCGTCCCTAGCCCCTCACCGACGTGCTGGCACGCAAGCCAGGTCACGTCCGGCAACGGCGTAAGGGCGGGCATGAAAGCGCCACGGCTGGAATCCGACGAGATGACGCCCTGGTCGACGATCGTCAGCGCACCATTGCCACGGCATTGCTCTTCCGGGCCGCGCGTCATTGTGATTGCGAGGTTCCTCAACTTCGTCAGGACTTCGTCCATCTCAAACCGCCATCGGGGCTGGTGGCAGCAGAGGGGCTTGATCCCCGAATGGGAGTCGCCCCACCTGAACCCGCCCAGGTAATGCCGCACGCTCACCAGAACAGATCCGTCGGCCGGCGCGACCGGTAGAATTCATTTCATATCAAGGTGACGGAGAAACGGTCAAACTCAATATTTAATATAAAGGGTCTGTCCCTTTATCTAAAAATGCTTGCCCTGTCGCCTCGTTCTCCGATAAGATTCTTTTGAGATGAGGCAGGCACGATTTTTGGCGCCGGGAGCTGTGGCGGGGGTTCGCTCGGGGATCTATCATTGCGTGTCGCGGGTGGTGGACCGGCGGCGGGTGCTGGAACGGGCGGGAAAAGAGCAATTTGTGAAGTTCATGCGGCTCTATGAGGAGTTCTGCGGGGTGCGGGTATTGTCATTCTGCGTGATGTCGAACCACTTTCACATCCTGTTGGAGGTTCCTCCGCGGCCGGCGGAAGGATTGGCGGAGCGGGAGCTCTTCCGTCGGCTGGGACTGCTCTACAGCGAGGCCCAGGTGGAGGAGGTTCGGGAACTGATCCGCAAGGCGAAGAAGACCGGAAACCGGGGCGGAGTGGAGGAGATGAAGGAAAGGTATCTCTACCGGATGTGGGACTTGTCGCAGTTCATGAAGTCCCTGAAACAGCGCTTTACGCAGTGGTTCAACAAGCGGCACGGACGGAAAGGGACGCTCTGGGAAGACCGGTTCAAGAGCGTGATCGTGGAGGATGGCTACACGGCGCGGGTGGTGGCGGCGTACATCGAGCTGAATCCGGTGCGGGCCGGGATTGTGCAGAAGCCGGAGCACTACCGCTGGTGCAGCTACGCGGAGGCCACGGCAGGGAAGGTGCCGGCGCGGAATGGGATCGAGCGGGTGATGAGCGAGTTCGAAGAGTTCTGCACGGGGAGGAAGGTGGCGAAGAAGTGGCGCGAGGTGATCGCAAGTTACAGGGTGATTCTCTTTACCGATGGCGAGGAGCGATTGCGGAAGGAGGAGCGCACGGGAAGAGTGGAGGTCGCTCGTCGAGGCATTTCACCGGCAGACGCCGAGCGAGTTCGCAAGAAGAGCGGGAAGCTGAGCCGGAGCGAGATGCTGAGACACCGGGTTCGACACTTCGTGGATGGAACCGCGATCGGGACGAGAGAGTTCCTGGACGGGTTGTTTCGCGAGAACCCCGCACGATTCGGGCCCCGGCGGAAGAGCGGGGCCCGAAAGATCCGCGAGTGTGACACGCCATTGTGTTCCCTGCGAGATCTTCGAGATGGGGTGAGTCGGGAGAATTGACAAGCTTCACGGGCCCTTCTCCGCCTCGATCGTCTCCGTAGAGAGTGCTTCGAGCACCTTGCGGGCATCCTCCTCCTGGGCGCGGGCCCTGTCGCGGACTCCGGGAGCTTCGTCGAGGAAGCGCTTGGACAGATTGGCTGCCTCGAACCGTTTCGCGGCGTCGCGCGCGGCCGTGGCGGCTTCCTCGGCTCGCTTGCGAGCTTCTTCGAGCTGGGCCGCCAACTCCTGGTAACGACTCCCGGCCTCCGCCGCCTTCCGCTCGGCCTCCTCGGACGCATTCTTAAGCTCCGCGACCATTTTCGAAATCTCGTCGAGGCTGCGCTTGGCGGCAGCGGCTTGCTGGCTCGCCTCGTCGCGCGCCTTGTTCAGCTCGTTCTGCTTCTGCCGAGCTGCTTCGGAGACTTTCTTGAATTCCTCCTTCTTCGGAGAAAGTTCCTTGAAATTCTTCTCGGCCAGCACGAGGGCGGCCTCGGCATTGGCGACCGCGAACCTGGCCGCCTCCCAGGCCGCCTGGGCCCTCTGGCGGTCGCGGGCCGGGTCGGGGGTGAGATCGAGATCGGGATGGGCCCGCTTCAGGCCGGCCAGCCCGGAAGTGCTGACCTTGGTTTCGCCGAGGTAGAGACTTTTGAGCATGGGGAGCTCGTGCACAATACTCAGTCCAGCGTCTCCGACCTGGGTACCGAAGAGGTTGAGGGATTCCAGGGCGTCCAAGTTGGCGAGGTGTTTCAAGCCGGCATCCGTCACGCGCGTCTTGTCGAGATCCAGGCGCTTCAGCCCGGCCAGCCCGGACAAGTGAGCGAGTCCCGCATCGGTGATGGTGGTGTTCTTGAGGCGGAGCACTTCCAGGTTCTGCAATTGAGAGAGGTATTGGAGGTGGGCATCCGTGAGGGAGGTTCCGCCAAACTGGAAGTCGACTTCCAGGGCATTCTTCTCGCGCGATGTCCAGCGCACCGAGCCGCCCAGTTCCACGATGCGCGCGGTGGCCTCGCCGACATCGGCGGCAGGCCGGTAGGGAATCGCCTCTGGCGGGCATTCGGCCGGAGAAAATCCGGTCGCGCAGGCCAGGCCGGCGAGAGCAAGCAGCCGATGGACGGAGGGATTCATGCGATGAGTTCCTTGATAAGGGTGGCCGACTTGTCGACCAGCGGCATGGGTCTCTGGCCCGGCGCCATGAATTCCTGGTGGGTTTCGATCCCCAGCACGGTGCAGAGAGTAGCGAGGTAATCCGGGGCGCTGATGGGTCGCTCCTCGACGGTGCCGCCCGGAAACTTTCCCTTCTCGTTGGTCTTGCCGACCACCAACCCGGTGTTGATGCCGCCGCCGGCCCACAAGGTCGACCAGGCCTTGCAATAGTGGTCGGTGCCGGTGCCCGGGCTGCGGCCGAACTCGCCCATCCAAACAACGAGGGTGTCATCGAGCATGCCGCGCTGCTTCAGGTCGAGGATGAGCGCAGACATGCCGGTGTCCATCCATTGCGCGCGATTCGCGATCGGACCCGCGGCCCCTTCGTGGTCGTCCCAGCCGCGGTGGTGGATCTCGACAAACGAGACCCCGGCCTCCACCAGCCGCCGCGCCAGCAGGCAGGACTGGCCGAAACGGTGCTTGCCGTAGCGTTCCTGCATCCTGACGGGCTCGTCCTCGAGCTTGAAAGCGCGGGCGCGGGGCGAGTGCATGAGCTGCACGGCGCGCCGGAAGGCGGCCTGCCTGCGCGCCACCGCCGGAACGGGATACTCCCTGGCGAAGCGCTCTTCGCTGCGAGCCAGCAACTCGAGGCGCCCCTCGAGGTTTCCGGCTGCGGGCGCGAGTCCCTCGAGTCCCTTGGCAGGATGCTGCACGGCAAGCGGGGCGTGCTCCGGACCGAGGTAGGCGGGCACGGAGCGATAGAAGCGTCCTCCGTCCAGCCGGGCGTGCCCGGCATCGATGGTGACGAAGCTCGGCATGTCGTGATCGGGCAGGCCGACTTGCGAGGACGCGATGCAGCCGATGGACGGGTGCTCGAGCCCGGTCACCCGCTTGAAGCCGGTGTGCAGGTAGTACTTGGCGTCGTAGTGATCGTTGATCTCGGTGCTCATGGACCGGAGGATCGCCATGTGCTCCATGCACTGCGCCAGTTTGGGAAAGCGGTCCGCGATGTGGATCCCGGGGACGGTGGTGGGGATTGGCTTGAATTCGCCGCCTGGTTTCGGATCGAAGGTGTGTTGCTGGCTGGGGCCGCCGTCCATCCAGAGGAGGATGCACGCCTTGCCCCGCGGACGTTTCACCGCCGCTTCCCCCGCCAGCGACTCGAACCACGGCACGGCTACACCCGAGATCAGGCCCGCGGACGAGAGCTTGAGATAGTCCCGGCGGGAGAGGAGTGGTTTGGGGTTCTTCATGGATTCAGGAATAAGAGGAAGAGCCTTCAGCTAGCGCACCAGGACGAACTCGCTGCGGTTGATCAGCATCCAGAGTATTTCCCTGCAGGCGGATTTCTGGTCTGCAGCGGTCGCGATGAAAGCGGTGGCTTCGGAGAGTTCATCGGCGGTTGGAATGCGGGAGAGGGTCGAAAGGTAGAGCCACTCGACGGTTTGGGCGGGGGTGGGCGGGGGCTGGGTCTTGAGGTGCTCGTCGAGCGCTTTGCCGCCGGCCAGGAGGCGGGGGTGGTTGAGAAGGATGAGCGTCTGCGGGATTCCGTGCGTGAAGTCGGTGGCGTCCTCCTCGTTGGTGCAAAAGTCGCGCTGGAACTGGAGGAGTGGATCCGCGACCGGAGCGCTCATGCCGTTTTGATTGCCTTCCTGGTGGGAACCGGCCGGGCGCAGGTCGAGGCCTTCGCCATAGGCCCGGTGCAGCGAGTCGTAGAGCATGTCCGCGGTCATGACGCGCAGAGGCATCCGCCCGAAGTGCCTGGTGAGGGCGGCAGCCGAAGGCGCGGAATTCCCCGCCTCCAGCCGGCTGGTGCGCTGGTAGGCCTGCGAATTGCAGAGGCACCGGGCGAGGTGCTTCACGTCGAATCCGGAAGCCGCAAACTCGTTCTCAAGGAGCTTCAGCAGTCCCGGGTGGGAGGGCGGATTGAGTTCCCGCAGGTCATCAACCGGATTCACGATGCCGCGAGCGAAAAAGTAGAACCAGAGTCGGTTCGCGAAGGCGCGGGCGAAGAAGGGGTTTCCTCTGGTGGTCAGCCAATCGACGAATTCCTTGCGCCACGCGGTCTGCCTGCCGGCCTCCGGCTCCTTTCCCTGGAGAAACGCGACCGGAACGGAGGTGCCGGCGTTCTTGAAGGCCGAATCGGGGATCGTGATGCGGCCCTCGCCGGCCTTCTCGCTCACCTTGTCGAAGTTGCCCTCCACCTTGCCGAAGAAAGCGGCCAGGGACCAGAACTCGCGTTGCGCCCAGTCGCGATAGGGATCGTCATGACACTTCGCGCAGCCGATCTGCACCCCCATGAAGAGGGAGGCCACCGATTGTGCCGAGCCGTCCGGAGTGACCCTGGCGTTTTGGCCCACCAACCCGTAGAAAATGACCGGCGGGTTGCTCTTGGTCTCGCCCAGTGACATGAGGAGATCCCGCACGATGCGGTCCCAGGGGTCGCCGGCTGCAAAACGTTTTGCCAACCAGTCCCCCATGGCTCGCGCCTGTTGGTAGGGCTGATTGCCGGCATTCATGTCGGAGGGCAACTCGGGCGGGCAAATCCACTCCCTCCAGGTGCGGCCGAACTGATTTCCGAACTCCGGGGTGGCGAGGAGCGCATCGATCAGCTTCAACCGCTTGTCCGGATCGCTGCTCGCGAGGAAGTCGCGGGCCGGGCCGGGGGCCGGAATTCGTCCAGTCAGATCGAGGTGAATACGTCGCAGGAATTCGGCATCGTCCGCAGGCGGGGAGACGTTCAGTTCGGCGGCGGTCAACTTGTGCTCGAGGTGCTGGTCAATCGCGGCCGCAACCTCGCGGGGCTTGTGCCGAGTGCCGGCCGGAAGGAGCGGCTGGTCCGTCTTGCCGTGCCGTGCGGCGAAGGTGGGCAAGCCGGCCGCGATCCACTCCCGCAAGATCTGCTTTTCGTCCGCGGACAATTTTTTCTTGGACTTGGGCATTTCGTCATCCGCGATCTGCAGCCACAGTTCGCTTTCCTCCAACTTACCGGCCACCACCGCCGGTCCCTCCTCGCCACCCTTGAGGATGGCCGGGAGGGTTCGCAGATCGAGGCCGCTCTTTTGCTTCAGCCCACCATGACACGCCATGCATCGCTTCTTGAGGATGGGAAGCACGTCCGGCTCGAAGAGGGGCTCCGCGGCGAGCACGGGTCGAAGTCCCAGCAGGCTGAGCGCCAGGACCAGCGCGCCGAATGCGTTGAGGACGGATAGCTTCATGTCCCAGGGATGCAGCCGCTGCCGAGCAGCCGCTATCGAATACTGCCGTATACGTCCGGAGGACCCGGTTCGTTCAAGGTCTCAAACCATAGCCTTACATTCGTGCTGAAAGGAGCAAAATCTTCATAGCGGGAGCCGGGCCCCGTGACGTAGCCCATGGCGCGGGAGATGGCCGCCGGGAACCGGTCAGTGGCGCCGCAAATGCCCGGCAGCGTGACGAAGGAGGTGAGATGAGGACTTTGGGGGGGCACTGACGTGGGTTGACGGCATGGATCCCGATCTTCGTCGGCGATCCCGATGCGGCCATCGCGACTATTGCAATCAAATCGGGCGAAACGGAGGAGCTGCGGATACTTGGCGCGAAGTTGCGCCATCTGCGCTTCACGCCTCAGGTCCGATCAGGACAGGATCGCTTCCACGACTTCACCGTGCACGTCCGTCAACCGAAAATCGCGGCCGGCAGATCGATAGGTGAGCTCTTCGTGATTCATTCCCAATAGGTGCAGGATTGTGGCATGCAGGTCATGAACATGCACCGGATCCTTCGTGACGCGCATGCCGTACTCGTCCGTTTCACCGTGGACAATGCCCGACTTGACGCCGGCGCCTGCCAGCCAGCCGCTAAATGCCCACGAATGATGTTCGCGGCCACCGCGGTCGGGATTACTGCTGAACGGTGTGCGGCCAAATTCGGTGGCCCATACCACCAGCGTATCGTCCAACAAGCCGCGGGCCTTCAGGTCGCGCAACAAGCCGGCGACGGGCAGATCGGCCGCCTTGGCTAACGGCTCGTGTTCGGCCATATTGCCGTGGGAATCCCAGTTCTTGGAAGAGCCTCGGTCGATCAGTTCGATAAATCGCACGCCACGCTCCACCAATCGGCGCGCCGCGAGACATTGCCACGCGAAGCCGCTCGTCTGGCCTCGCTGCAGGCCGTACATCGCCAGCGTGGCGTCGCTCTCGCGCGAGAAGTCGAATGCCTCGGGCGCCTCCATCTGCATGCCGAACGCGGTTTCGAACGATCGCAAGCGGGCAGCCAGAAGCGGGTCGCCGGCACGGCCGG
>Ga0310121_10001137_pt1 | contig 27961 bp, 34 predicted proteins | sample CB27_Tmax_986_MG_FD_203504 | JGI IMG/M metagenome (GOLD analysis project Ga0310121, IMG submission 203504) | Marine microbial communities from Western Arctic Ocean, Canada - CB27_Tmax_986 | ecosystem: Environmental > Aquatic > Marine > Oceanic | place: Canada: Western Arctic Ocean | collected... | reverse complement strand
TCTGGGCTGAAGACCGGCCGGCCGCACTGACCCGCCTGGGCGATGCGCTCGCCGCCGTGCAGATCAGTGGCACGCGGACCAACCTTGCCTTCCTCCGGCGCATTGTCGATACGGCGGCCTTCGTGGAGGGCCGCTACGACACTCAGCTCGTCGATCGCCTGCTGCAAAGCTGACCGCCACGTCGCGGACCGTCTCCGAACGCGCAACCTGATCGACTTGCACCTAGGGGCGGTCTTCCAACTGACTGGAGATGGGACTGTTCCGGGTTGGGCGTCGCGCCGCAACGAGATACGAACTGTCGCGCCAGCCAGGCCCTCGCATTCTTGTCGTCGACGATGAAGCGTGCATCCGCCGCTTCCTCTGTCTCGCGCTGGAGCAGAGCGCGTGGGAAGCGATAGACGCCGCCGACGGCCCGCAAGCCGTCGACCAGGTCCGCGAAACGGATCCCGATCTGATCCTGTTGGACATCAATCTGCCCGGAATGGACGGGTTTGAGGTGCTGCGCCGCATCCGCGAGATCAGCGCCGCTCCGGTGATCATGCTGACCGGGCGCGATAGCGAAGAGGATCGCGTTCGGGGTTTGGACCTGGGGGCGGATAACTATATCGTCAAGCCATTCGGAGTGCGCGAAATGATCGCGCGTGTGGGCGCCAATCTGCGTCGCGCGGATGCGCGGTCGGAGCTCCCGCCGACGCTGGACTTCGGCGACCTCGTGATCTAGTTCCCCATGCGACGTGTCCTCCTGGGGGACTCGCCGATTCCGCTCAGCCCGACGGAATTCTCTTTGCTGAGCGAACTCGCCCTGAACTCCGGCCAGGTGATGTTGCCAGCCGATCTGTTGCGTGTTGTCTGGGGACCAGCGTACGTAGGCGACATAAGTCTGCTGCGAAGCGCGATTTGGCGGCTGCGCCGCACGCTGGAGGCGGACCCTTCGAATCCCGAGTACGTCCTGACGGTCCCGCGCGTGGGCTACATCTTCGCGGGCGACTCCTCCTAGCTCGGCCCACAGTCCCCGCAGTGAAGTGCACGCGTTGTCGCGGGTTCGTGATCGACCGGTGATCTTTCGCGCCTCGGGGTGATGCGACGGTGATCGGCCGCCAAATAAACTGCGTCAGTAGCTCAGGCCCCGTATTGAGGAAGTTGCGATGACTGCCAAGCCGCTTCGAGTTCTCCTCGTCGACGATCACGCGTTGCTGCGCGGCGTGATGGCGCTCGCTCTCGAACGCATGGGGAACGTGACCGTCATGGGACAGGCCAGCAACGGGCGCGACGCCGTGGAAGCGGTCCTCGCCTATCCGCCCGATTTGGTCCTGATGGACATTTTGATGCCCTTACTGGATGGCATGGAAGCGACCCGTCGTATTCGGCGAGACGGCCCCGAACCCCGCATCCTCATCCTGACCGGCATCGCGCATCCCGATGTTGTGCTGGATGTCTTGCGGTCGGGGGCCAACGGCTTGATTCCCAAGACCGCGGAGCTGAGCGAACTCGAATCCGCCGTCCGCAGCGTCGCAGCGGGGGAAATCTATGTTTCGCCCGACCTCGCTGGCCCGGTCCTGGCCGGGGTCGCTGCTCGTACACCCGAGGATGAAGACGACGAACTCGCTGCGCTCAGTAGTCGCGAACGGGAAGTGATTTAGCTCATCGGTGAGGGCCAGGCCACCCGTGAGATCGCCAGTGGACTCGTGATCAGTCCAAGACGGTTGCGCAGCACAAAGCGAACATCGTCAAGAAGCTTCGGCTGCTGGATACGCGGCAATTGCAGGTCTTCGCGGCCCGGCGCCAGGCGCAGCGGCAGGTCCTGCAAGAGGTCAGCTGAGCTGCCCCCGGCGGTCCGGCGGCCCGACCTCTGGCCGCCGCAAATCGCGCTACTCCGCGATCGACCGCATTCGCGCCGCTACCTCAACGACGGCCCCCCAGCCGTACCAGGGCGGGCTGTCCCCCTCGGTCGACCAGATGCGATGGATCACCGCCAGCTTGTGCAGCCCCACGAGAACGAAGTACGGCAGCGCCGGTAGAGCTTCCCCGGTCAGCGCCCGATAGTCGGCCATGATTGGCAGATCCGCCGGGTGCCCCTGTGCCCCGAGGAAGTAGGTTAGGGCGCAGAGCAAGCCTAGGTCGCTCTGGCGGTCGCCGATCTGCGCCTGCTCCCAGTCGACTACGGCCACGACCTGCTCGTCGCGGAAGAGGTAGTTGAAGACGTTGATGTCGCCCTGACAGAGCACCAGGTCGTGCGTCTCCGCTTGATGATTTGCCAACCAGAGGCCGAGTTCGGCGATGAACGGATCGCCGTCGTGGCCGTAGCGACGCGCCCGATCGTTGACCGTGACGAGGTCGCGCTGCGATGTCTCGACGCCGGCCGCGGGTGGGTCGAGGAAGCCCAGCCCCGCTTCCTGCCAGGACACGGCATGGATCGAGGCGACGGCCGCGACGTAGCTCGCCGTCACTTGCTCAGTGCGGGGCACCTCACCCATGTGTGGCGCATCGACGAACTCCATGACGAAGAACGGCGCGCCCAGCGCCTCCGAAGCCCTGGCCATCCCCAGCACCTCGGGCACGGGCACGTTTGTCTGTGCCAGTGCTTCGATCACCCGAGCCTCGCGCACGACGTCGTACGGCTCGAAGATCCCGTGCTCGCGCTGCACGCGCAGGACGACGGGCGGCGTGCTCTCCCGATCGAGCCGATAGGTCAGGTTCGAGACCCCGCCGACGAGCGCCGCAGCGCGTGTCACGTCCGCGTCGAGCCCAACCTCGGCGAGCGCTTGTCGGGCTGAGGCGACGGTCAGCTCCGGCACGGCTCCTAGCCGCGCTGGCCGAGGGCGTAGGTGCCGCGCCCTTTGGCGACGAGGACGCCGGCGTCGTTCTCGATGTCGACATCGCCGACCGCGAGGGTGCGGCCCTTTTTCAGGATCGTGGTGCGGGCGATCAGGGCGTTGCCCTGCGCGGGCCGCAGATACGAGACGTTGAGCTCCGCCGTGCCGCGCATCTTGTCGCCTTGGCGGCATGCACTAAGCACCGCCGAGACGAGTCCGATGTCGACCAGCGCCGCGATTACGCCGCCGTGGACTCCGTCGCCCACTCCGCCACGGACCGCGTCGGTGATCGGCAAGCGGAACACCGTCAGCCCACGATCGACTTCGATCAGCTCGACGTCGAACAAGGCCGTACCGCCCGTCCCGCGCACGCCGGGCGCGTACGACCGCCGGATCGCGTCCAAGCTAACTTGCCAGTCCTCAGTCATCGGCGGCTACCAGACGCCCGAGGCGCCGCCGTCGACGTTGATCGCCGTGCCGGTGATGAATGAGGCCGCGCTCGAAGCGAGGAACACGATCAGGTTGGCCGCCTCTTCCGTCTCGCCGATACGGCCGAGCGGAATGTTTTCGCCGATTCGGGCCAGGAACTCCTCATCTGTCAGATCGGGCGCACGTTGCTCGCGGAAGCGAGGCCACTGAGCGCTCTTGACCTGGCCGATGCAGACCGCGTTGACCAGGATGTTGTCGGGCGCGACGTCCTTGCTCATCGCCTTAGTCAGCGCCAGCCCCGCCGCGCGACTGACCGTGGTAGGCATCGAGCCGGCGCCGGGCTGCTTGGCGCCGGTGTTGAGTATGTTGATCACGCGGCCGCCCCCGCGCTCCTTCATGGAGGGCAGACACTGCCGAGCCATGCGGATCGCCCCGTAGAGCTTGAGGTCCAGGTCTTCCTGCCAGATCTCATCGGCGACCTCCTCGAACGGTCCCGCGCGCGAGGTGCCGGCGTTGTTGATCAGGATGTCGACGCCGCCGAAGCGATCGATAGTCGCCGCCACCAAACCGGCACAGTCCTCCGCCGACATGACGTCCATCGACTGCGCCAGCGGTTCACGCCCCGTCGCTCTGATCGCCGCCGCCGCCTCGGCCAGCGGCCCTTCGCGACGAGCGCCTATCGCGACGTCGCAGCCCTCGAGGGCGAGCAGCCGCGCCGTCTCCGCGCCGATTCCCTCGCTGCCGCCCGTGATAATGGCGACCTTGCCGTCGAGTCCCAACTCCATCGCAGCCCCCTTCCAAGCGCGGGGCAGGATAGCGCAGCTGTTGCGTACTCGGAGCCCGCCTAGGGGCAGAACAACGAGCGCAGGGCGAAGCCCAGGTTGGCCGGGCGCTCCGCCAGTCGACGCATGAAGTAGGGGTACCAGTGCCGGCCGTAGGGCAGATAGAGCCGCAGCGGGTAGCCCTCCGCCAGCAGTTGTTGTTGCTGCTTGCGACGCACGCCGTAGAGCATCTGCACCTCCCAGCGGTCGTCGGGAGTGCGCTTGCGGTGGCTGCGGGTGCGTGTTCCCGCGATCAGCCGTAGATCGTGCGTCGCTACCGCCAACCATGCGCCCCCCGCGATCGACTCCGGTTCCAGCAGGGTGCGCTCGATGGCGTGGAACGCTCGCTCGACTTCCTCGCTCGTCTGGTAGGCGTCGTCGGCGGACTCCTCGTAGGCGCCCTTGACGAGCCGGACCCGCGCGATGCCGTCCGTGATCAGGGCATCGACATCGGCTGCGGTGCGCCGCAGGTAGGCCTGAAGCGCGATGCTGAGGTCCGCGGTTTCGCTGGCACCGCTGCGGAACAAGGCCAGCGTGTCATCGACGGTGTTGGAGTGCTCCATGTCGAGTTCGACACCGACGCCCACCCAGCGCGCCGCCTCCAAGATGCCGTTGAAGTTGCCCTGGGCCGTCTCGAAACTCAGGCCGAGCCCAAGCAGCGTTGGTTTGACCGCGATCTTCGATTGCGAGGCAAGGCCGGCGCTTGCGATCTGCTGCAACAGCTCCCGGTACGCGTCGCTCGCCGCCGCCGCTGCGACCTCGTTCGCCACGTCTTCGCCGAGCAGCGAGAACGTGACGCGGTAGCCGGCTTGGACGAGCGGTCGCGCCGCCTCGACGGCCTCTTCGTGCGTTTGGCCTGCCACGAAGCGCCCGATCAGCCGGTCCGCGAACGGGATCGATTCCAACGTGTTGCCCAGCGCCGCCTGGCGTGAGAGCCAAAGCAGCAGCGTGCGCAGCAGTGCCGTCACGAGCGCCGCTCGTTGCGCCGACGCAGCCTGAACGATGCCGGAGGCAGGCTCGGCTTCGGCATGGCACGCATGGCGGGCGTTAGCCCTGTCGCTGGATGTGCCGCGGGTTCACGCTGCAGATCACGTAGACGCGTCCCTTGCGTCGGACGATCTGGCAGTCGCGGCAGCGCTTCTTGACGGAATTCTGGACTTTCATCACTCTGCTCCCGGCCCCCGAATACAAGGTCGAAACCGTTCGCGGGCCGGTCTTCACGATACCACCCCGCAGCCCAGCGACCAGACGTCGGGCAACACTGTGGTGTCTCGTTCGGCTCCGCGGTCCGCCGCCGCGGTGCCGAGGGGCGCTCGGCCTGCGGTGGAACTTCCGATAGCATCGGGCCGTGGCCAGTACACCTCCTCTGCTCACGAGCCCGCGCGACGTGGCCGATGTCTGCCGCACGATCCGGCACCGCGGCGCCTTCGCGCTCGATACCGAGTTCGTGACCGAGCACACCTATTACCCCGAACTCGCCTTGGTCCAGATCGCGCTGCCGGACGAGATCTTTCTGATCGATCCGCTGGCTGTGCCCGATCTTGGGGAAGTCTGGGATCTGGTCGCCGATCCGTCGATCGTCTCGATCATGCACGGCGCAGAACAGGAGGCACGCTTTTGTTGGCAGGAGACCGGCCGCATGCCGGGCGCCCTGTTCGATGTCCAACTTGCCGTCGCGTTCACCGGGGCGCGCTTTCCGTTGAACTACGCCAGTCTCGTCCAGACCGTGCTGGGCGTACGCACGCGCCAGAACCAGACCCGCACCGACTGGATCCGCCGCCCGCTGGCCGCCGCCCAGCTGTGCTACGCCGTGGAAGACGTCGACCATCTTTTCCCGGTGCACGAACGCTTGATGGACCAACTCCACGAGCTGGACCGGGTGTCCTGGCTCGAAGAGGAAAACGCGGAACGCTTGGCCTCCGTCGAGCACGACCTCAATCACCCGCGCTGGTGGCGCGTCTCCGGCACACAGGGCCTGAGCCGGCGCTCACTGGCGGCCGTGCGCGAGCTGTTTTTCTGGCGCGAGGAGGTGGCTTCGCGGCGCGACATGCCTCGTCGACGTGTGCTCCGCGACGACCTGATCGTCTCCGCCGCCTCCGCTCTGCCCGCGACCGAGGACGCGCTGCGCCGCCTGCGCGGCTTCGAGAAACGGCAGAGCCGCGAGGTCGAAGAGGTGCTGGACCGCGTGCGTCGCGCGATCGACATGCCGGAGTCGGAGCTGCCGGAGTCGCGACGGCCACGCGGGCAGCAGTCGCTCGCCCGGATGCTTTCGCTGCTGATGGAGGCCGTGCTTGAAGAGACGTGCGTCGATCAGCAGGTCGACGCCAGTCTGGTAGGTACCGCTTCCGATCTGCGCGAACTCGTGCGCTGGCATCTGGCCGGCCGCGAAGACGCGTCGCTGCCGGCGCTCAAGCGAGGTTGGCGCGCCGCGGTCTGCGGCGACATCCTGGAGGCGGTCCTGGCCGGTGAGGTGCATGTTTCGGTCGCGGACCCCGCCGGTCGCCGCCCGCTGGCGATCGAGCGCGCGGATCAAGCCTGAGCGGATATCCTGCGTCCGCCCCGATCGCCTAAACTTCGCCGCAGCCTGCCACGTGCTCACAAACTGAACGGGAGCCGGATCGATGCGCTTCGGGATCTTCTACGAACACCAGCACCCCAAGCCCTGGCGTGAGGGGGCCGAACTGCAGCTTTTCCAGGACGCGCTGGACCAGGTCGAGTTGGCCGACCAATTGGGCATCGACCACGCCTGAGAGGTGGAGCACCACTTCCTGGAGGAGTACTCGCACTCCTCCGCGCCAGAGGTCTTTTTGGCGGCCGCTTCCCAGCGCACCAAGAACATTCGGCTGGGGCACGGCATCGTGCTGATGCCGCCCGGCTACAACGCGCCGGCCCGGACCGCGGAGCGCATCGCGACGCTGGATCTGGTCTCCAACGGCCGGGTCGAATTCGGCACCGGCGAGTCCGCCTCGCGTGCTGAACTTGAGGGTTACGGCGTCAATCCGGCCGAGCGACGCGAGATGTGGCGCGAGGTGACGGAGCAGGTCGCCAACATGCTGGCGATGGATCCCTACCCCGGTTACGAGGGCAAGTACTTCTCCATGCCCACCCGCAACATCGTGCCCAAGCCGGTGCAGCGTCCGCATCCGCCGATCTGGGTGGCCTGCTCCAACCGCGAGACGATTCACCTGGCGGCCCAGCTCGGCATCGGAGCGCTGACCTTCGCCTTCGTCGACCCGGAGGAGGCGAAGCACTGGGTGGACGACTACTACAGCACGCTCAAGGCGGAGTGTGTCCCCATCGGGCATGCCGTCAACGCCAACATCGCGATGGTGACGTCGTTCTCGGTTCACGCGGACCACGACGAAGCTGTCAAGCGCGGTCGCGACGGCTTCCGCTTCTTCCAGTTCGCATTGGGCCACCACTACGCCTTCGGCAAGCACAAGCCCGGCCGAACCAACATCTGGAAGGCCTTTGAGATGGTCAAGGACCACCTGCCCGAGGAGGGCGGCGAAGGCGGGATCGGCACGCCGGACGAACAACGCGAGCATCTGCGTAAGTTCCAGGAGGCCGGCGTCGATCAGACCGTCTTCATCCAGCAGGCGGGCAACAACCAGCACGACCACATCATGGAGGCGCTGGAGCTGTTCGCCGGCGACGTCATGCCGGAGTTCAAAGAGAATGAAGCCGAACGAGTCAGCCAGAAGGAGGAGGAACTCGCCCCCTTCATCGAGGCGGCCTTCGAGCGCAAGGGGCAGATGGCCGAAATGACCGACGACGAGATCCCGGTCTACGAGTCCTAGGGCTCAGCATCGCCGAGTCCGAATTGGAAAAGATGAGCGACGAGCAGCGACAGCGTCGTGAGCGAATGCTGCGTCTGGCGGAGATCGCCGTCGCCCAGGGCGCAGACGGCAGCCAGGGCGAGTAGGCGTCGGTTCACAGCGCGGCCGGGGAACGGCTAAACTTCCCTCAGGCGGTCGCACGTATTCAGGAGCCATCCCATGCCCCAACCTAACTCCACCTTCAACTTGCGCGGCGTCAACCATCTGGCGCTCGTTTGCAAGGACATGCAGGCCACCGTTGACTTCTACAGCGGCGTCCTGGGCATGCCGTTGACCAAGACCCTCGACCTGCCCAACGGGATGGGTCAGCACTTCTTCTTCGACATCGGGAATGGCGACAGCCTCGCCTTCTTCTGGTTCCCTGGTGCGCCCAAGGCGGTACCGGGTGTGTCCTCGCCCGATCCCGAGTGGCAGTTTGCGCCCGGCGCCGAGCTGACCACGGCGCAGGGTTCCATGAACCATGTCGCCTTCGACGTCGAGCCGGAGCTGATGGAGGAGTACCGGGAGAAGCTGATCGAGGCCGGCGTTCGTGTCACCCCGATCATCAACCACGACAACTCACCGTCGCAGGTCAGCATGAAGTGGACCGACGAGACCTTTGTTCGCTCTATGTACTTCTCCGATCCGGACGGCATCCTGCTGGAGTTCGCGGCCTGGACGACCGTCTTCGACGAAAGCGACGTCTCACACAAGGCGGCCACCGAGGCTGACGAGGCGCGCTACATCGCGATGCAGGCCGACCAGAAGGCGGCTGTGCCGGCCTCCGGGGACTAAGCTGCGGCGAGGGAACCGCCGCTTCCCGGATTTCCCCTGACAGCAAAACAGCCCCGCCGGTTAGGCGGGGCTGTTTTCGTTCGTGGCGCCGTGCGACTCAGGCTGGCTGGGTAAGCTCGTCGATCGCTGCCAGCAGGGTGTCGCTGCCGAATGGCTTTTGCAGGAAGCGATGGCGGCCCTCGCTGGGCCGCGCCACGTCTTCCGGGGCGTGGCCACTCATCAACAGGAGGCGGAGCTCCGGCGCGATTCGCAGCAGTTCGGCAGCGGTCTCCGCTCCGGACAGGCCCGGCATCGAAGCATCGATCAAGGCGATTGACGGCGCAGGATCGATGGTCTCCAGCAGTTGCAAGGCTTCGTCTCCGCTGCCCGCCTCAACCACGCGATACCCCGCGCGACGCAGGATAGAGACGCAGACCCGCCGCAGTGCGTCGTGGTCGTCCACCACGAGTGCCAAGGGCGAAGATCCGATCGGGGGCGCAGGCGGCGGCGCCGCCGCTGCGGGTCGATTCGCCTCGGTGCGAGCCGCCGCCGGCGCCGCGGGCAGGTGGATCCGCATCGTGGTGCCGGAACCGGGAGTGCTGTCTGCATCGATCAAGCCGCCGTGCTCTTCGATGATGCTGGCGGCCATGGCCAGGCCCAGCCCGTTGCCGTCGACTTTGGTCGAGAAGTACGGCATCAAAGATGCGGGCGATCGTGACGGAATCCATCCCTATGCCCGTGTCGCGGCACTCGATGCGTACGTAGCCATCTTGGCGGGAAGGCAGTTCGGAATTCGCCTGGCTGGTGGCCGCGGCCGTGATCCGCAGACGTCCATTTTCCGGCGTCGCGTCGATCGCGTTGAGCGCGAGATTGAAGAGCACCTGTTGGATCTGCGAGACCGATGCCACCACCGCCAGGTCGTGCGGGACGTCCGCGGACAAGTCGATGCTGGGGTCGATCGTGTACCGCAGCAGATTGAGGGTCTCGTCGACCAGCGGGCCAAGCGCGAGTGGTTCGCGTGGTGACTCAGACTCGCGTCCGATGGTGAGGAGTTGTCGTGAGAGTTCCGCCGCGTTCTGGACCGCGGCCTGCGTGCCGTGCAGCAGCGGCGCGAGCTTGCCCCCCGTCGTCCCGGACTGTTGGGCGAGTGCGAGCGCTTCGCTGAGGTTGCCCTGGATCACGGTCAACAGGTTGTTGAAGTCGTGTGAGATGCCAGCAGCCAGCTGCCCCGCGGAATCAATCCGCTGCTCTTGCCGGTCGTGCTCCTCTTGAGCAGCTCGGTTGCTGATCTCCTGCCCGTAGGCATAGAACCCATGTCCCGCGTCGTTGACGATCAACCAAGCGATCGTCGTCACTGGGCTGTCGGAGTGGGTCAGCCGAAGCGACACACGGGCCATGGCTGATCTGTCGGCGCGTCGCAGCGCCTGGCGCCCAGGCCGGCCGCTGATCGCGCGCGACCAGCTGTTCGAAGTTGCGTCCCAACAAGCTGCTGCGCTCGCGCCCGGCCAAACGCACCAGTGCAGGATTGGCGTAGGAGATCCGGCCTTCGATCGTGAGTTGTGCCACCGGATCCGGCGATCCGTCCAACAGCTCCGCGGGGAGCGAGTCGTCCTCGTCGATCGCCGGTCGCAGCGTGACCAGCAACCTCGTGCTGCCGTCAAGCGCCTCAGCTCGGGCGCGGAAGAGACCGTTGTCGCGGTACTTACCTTCGGCCCGACCGTGCCGGCGGGCTTCCTCGATGATCGCTTGAAGCTGATCGCGGGCGGCGCCCACGGGTCGCCCGGGAGCGCTCCCAAGGGGCGGACGCAAGCCACGCCAGGCTGGGTTGGCGTGAGCAATCCGCCCATCGACTTCCAGCACGCAGGCGGGCACTCCCATGGCATCGACGAACGTCGACGCGGCTGTCCGCCACTCAGAATCGCGTTTCGTGACGACGATGGTCCGTCTCATTCCAAGTCGCTCGCACGCGGACAAACACCATGCCCCAGTGTGGCGATCGATGGAAGAACGCGTAGCCCGACGCGAACCCTGTGTTAGTGCGAACAACAATTCTGAGACGACGCATGATTCCGATGCGCCCGGGCATCCTGGACGACGCCGGGCTGGCGTCGCCCACGCCAAGCTCAAGCCACGCACGACAGGATCGGGGGCAGAGGCTTGTACTTGCCCGCGGGTGCCGAAATCCCCGACAGGTCCTTGACGTACTGTTTTGCCGCCTCGAAGTCGTAGTTTCGCATCGCCATCATTTTCTGCGCAGCCAGCGAACCTTCGGCGTGTAGTGCCAGGACGGCCTTGCGGCCGTTTTGGCATCTACGGCCAGGTCGCCGATCAGATGCCACAGACGCACATGATCCTCACCGTTTGCGTCCTCGCCGCCCGAGCCCAGGTACTTCTCGAACGCCGCCTGCAGATCTTCGTGGTGGTAATCGGCTTCGGTCGGGGCGGTGGCGACGATGGCGCCCGAGATGTCGAGCAGGTTCTTGACCAGATCGTGGTACTGGCTGGCGAAGGTGCGGGTCACGCGTGGAAGCACGGTCGGCGGGTCGACTAGCATGCCCGCAGATTGGGAGGCCACCATGGTCGACTACAGCAACTACGAGCACATCCTGGCTGAGCGCGACGGCAACATCCTCACCCTGACCCTGAATCGCCCCGAGCGGATGAACGCGGTCAACGGCCGTTTGCACAGTGAACTCTCGACGATCTTCCGCGAGGTCAACCACGACAACGAAGCGTGGGCGGTCATCCTCACCGGCGCCGGACGCGCCTTCTGCGCGGGTGGCGACGTGGGCGGTATGGCTTCCCGCGAGAGCGGCTCCAACGTGGAACATCGTGTCGCGGAGGTGCGCGGCGAAGCGCAACAGATCGTGTACTCCATGCTGGACTTGGAGAAGCCGCTGGTGGGCAAGATTAACGGTGCCGCCGTTGGCCTGGGTGCCACGATCGCGTTGCTCTGCGACGTCGTCGTCGCCACCGAGGCGACGCGCATCGGCGACCGCCATGTCAACGTGGGGCTGGTCGCCGGCGATGGCGGCGCGGTGATCTGGCCTTGGCTGGTGGGCATCAACCGCGCCAAGGAACTGCTGATGACCGGCGAGTTGATCCAGGGCGACGACCTGCTGCGGATGGGTATCGCCAACCACGTCGTGTCCGCGGAGGACTTGGACCAGTTCTGCCTTGATAAGGCGCGTCAGCTCGCGGGCATGGCGCCCTACGCCGCCCGCGCGACGAAACAGACGCTCAACAAGATCCTCAAGAAGCAGGCCGAGGACGTGCTCGATATCGGTCTCGGCTGGGAGTACCTCTCGATGAAGCTCGACGACCACCACGAGGCCGCCAGCGCCTTCGTCGAGAAGCGCGATGCCACCTTCACCGGGTCTTGAGCGAACGGGCTACATTCGGAACAGGCCGAAGTTGGTCTCTTCGATCGGGACGTTGAGCGAGGCGCGGATGCCCTGCCCCAGCGCGTCGCGCGTCTCAAGCGGATCGAGGATGCCGTCGTCCCAGAGCCGCGCCGTCGAGTAGTAGGCGCTTCCCTCTTCCTCGTACTTGGCCAACGTCGGAGCCATGAACTCGGCTTGCTCGTCGTCCGACATTGACTCTCCGCGTGACTCCAGATTGTTGAGCCGCACCGTGAGCAGGACGTTGGCCGCTTGCTCCCCGCCCATCACCGATATGCGGGCGTTGGGCCACATCCAAAGGAAGCGCGGCGCATAGGCGCGGCCGCACATCGCGTAGTTGCCCGCCCCGAATGAGCCGCCGATCACGACGGTGAACTTCGGCACCGCCGCCGTCGCGACCGCCGTCACCATCTTCGCGCCGTGTTTGGCGATGCCCTCGTGCTCGTAGCGCTCGCCAACCATGAAGCCCGTGATGTTCTGCAGAAAGACCAGCGGGATCTTGCGCTGAGCGCAGAGCTCGATGAAGTGTGCTCCCTTCTGCGCGCTCTCCGAGAAGAGGATGCCGTTGTTGGCGACGATCCCGATCGGGTACCCGTGTAGCCTCGCGAAGCCGCAGACCAGCGTCGTTCCGTAGCGACGTTTGAACTCGTGGAAGCGGCTGCCGTCGACGAGACGGGCGATCACCTCGCGGACGTCGTACTGGCGTCGTGCCGAGGCGGGTATCACGCCGTAGAGCTCGGCCGGGTCGTAGGCCGGCGCGTCCGTCGTGCTGCGCTTCCAGGGCGCCGGAGGCGGCTCGGAACCGAGACTGGCGACGGCCGCCCGCACCATGCGCAGCGCCTCCTGGTCGTCCTCGGCGAAGTGATCGGCGACGCCGGATTCCTCCGTGTGGACCCGAGCCCCGCCCAACTCTTCGGCCGAGATGTCCTCGCCCGTTGCGGCCTTCACCAAGGGTGGGCCGCCCAGGAAGATCGTGCCCGTCCCGTTGACGATGATCGACTCGTCGCTCATCGCGGGCACATATGCGCCGCCTGCCGTGCACGATCCCATCACCGCGGCGATTTGTGGGATGCCCTTGCCCGACATTCGGGCCTGGTTGTAGAAGATGCGACCGAAGTGGTCTCGGTCGGGAAAGACGTTGGCTTGCTCCGGCAGAAAGGCGCCCCCGGAATCGACCAGGTAGACACACGGCAGGCCGTTCTGTTCCGCGACCTCTTGGGCTCGTAGATGCTTCTTCACCGTCAGCGGGTAGTACGTGCCGCCTTTCACCGTGGCGTCGTTGGCGACGATCACCACGTCCCGACCCGACACTCTGCCCACGCCCGTCACGATCCCGGCGGAGGGAGCATCGCCGTCGTACATCTCAGTGGCGGCCAGTTCGCTCAACTCCAGGAAGGTGGAATCGTCGTCGATCAGGGCGTCCACCCGTTCGCGTGCCGGCAGCTTGCCGCGCGACCGATGTCGCTCCATCTGCGCCTCGCCGCCGCCTAGCTGGACCGCGTCGCGTCGCGAGCGCAACTCCTCCACGAAACCGCGCATCTGTTCGGCGTTCTCCGCGAAGCGCTTGCTGCTCGGGTCGACTCGCGTGCGCAGGACCGGCACATCCTCGACGGCCATCACGGGCTCCTCACTTGTCGGCGCGTTCAGTCCGGCGCGCGCATAAACTGCGATCGTCGAACGGGTTTAGGGGAGGATACCGATGGCTTCCAGCGATACCAGTGGCAGTCCAGATCCGAGTGAGGAATCGTTGAACGGCAAGACCGTGCTGGTGACCGGGGCCAACTCCGGGATCGGCTACGAAACTGCGCTGGGCCTTGCCGCGATGGGGGCTCGGGTGGGTATGGTCTGCCGCAATCGGGCCAGGGGTGAGGCGGCACAAGAGGCGATCAAGTCGTTAGCCGGCAGCACCGCGGTCGACCTGTTCATCGCCGACCTCGGCTCGCAAGCGGAAATCGCCCGGCTGATCGACGAGGTGGGCACGGCCTACGGCCAGCTCGACGTGTTGGTCAACAACGCCGGGGTCATCCTCCTCTCGCGCGAGACCTCGGCCGACGGCTACGAACTGACGCTGGCGACTAACCACTTGGCGCCCTATCAGCTCACGATTGGGCTGATCGACCGACTCAAGGCCGTCGACCAAGCTCGGGTGGTCACGGTCTCGTCCATGGTGCACCAACGCGCGCAGATCCACTTCGACGACCTGCAGTTGGAACGCAAGTACGGCGTGATGCGGTCCTACGGCCAGTCGAAGCTGGCAAACATCCTCTTCGCCAGCGAGTTGGCGAAACGCACTCAGGACAGTGGGATTATCTCGACATCAATCCACCCCGGAGGCGTCGCGACGAACTTCGGGCGCTACAACCCGGGCATCCGCGGCGCCATCTGGCGCGGCCTGACGACGCTGAGCAAGGTCGCGATGCGTAGTCCGGAGAGGGGCGCCGAGACCGTCGTCTGGCTCGCGTCCTCGCCCGACGCGACTGCCGACAACGGAGCCTATTTCGTCGATCGCAAGGTGAAGCAGCCGTCCAAGCGTGCCCGCGACTCGGAGATCGCGCGTCGATTGTGGGACGTTAGCGCGGAGCTGACCGGCGTCGATTTGCCTGCCTGATCCGATGCGCGTCGGACGCTAGTCCTTCAACTCGTACTTCGGCATACGTGACCATTTTTCCGTGGGCGGGTTCTCCTGTATGCCCGAAGCCCGGTCACGGTGGTTCTTCGCCAGCTTCTCGCCCCGGCGGATGATCTTGCGCTCCGCGGCCAGCTTGGCGCGCTGCAGCTTGGAGCGCTCCGTGTTCTTCGTGCGACGCTTGCCCGGCGTCATCGCGACGCGCCCCTCCCGCTGCAACTGCGCAAGATGGGTGCGCACGTTGCCGTCGGCCGCCCGTCGGAGCCGCTTGTCGACGTTGGGGTACATCTCTTCCATGATCTGCCACGAGGTGACCGGATCGCCGCGCTCCAAGACCGCCAGGATCTGGTCCTCGCGCATGTTGCGATGGTCGATGTAGGTCTGGAGCCGCTCCCGCGCGTCGTGCACGAGCGGGCCATGGCCGGGGCAGAGCACCTTGAGGTTGGGCAGCTCGACCAGCCGCTGCAGCGAGTCGCGATACGCCGCAAGGTCGCCGATCACCGTGGTGCCGACGCCGAGCAGGGTGTCGCCGGTGAAGAGGACGCCTTCTTCCTCGAGGTAGTAGCAGATCGAATCGACGGAGTGTCCCGGCGACCCGATCACCTGCAGCCGGACTCCCTTGTCGAGGTTGATCACTTGACCGTCGGAGAGTAGGTCGACCCCGCTGTCGGGCAGGCGTCCTTTGAGCAAGGGCACGGCGTTTTCCGGCACGGCCACCTTCGCCTTGAGTACGGCGTTGAGCTCCTTGAGATTGCCGCTGTGGTCCCAGTGGTGATGCGTAATCCCCGCGATCGCAATTTCCGACTTCTCGATCGCCGCCAGGTAGCCGCGCAACATCCACTTGAACTTGTCGATCGCTTCGCCCGAGTCGATCGACATCACCTCGCCCTGGCCGACGATGTAGATGTTGGTCTGCTGCGGGCGCATCGGTTCCTCTTCAGGCACCGCCACCATGCGCACGTTCGTGGTCACCTGCATCGCTGGCTCCTCTCGCGTCGATCGTCAGAGAGCCGCCGCAGTGTATCGCGCGCCGGGCGCGAGCCTTCCACGCGTCACCCACGAAGGAGAATGGTGCAAGGACGGGCGGCGCCCGCCCATGTTGGCTCCCGACGGCCCGGCCGGCTCGTCGGGTCCGCTGGGCAGCAGCGTCTAGGCGCGAGCGCTGGCTTGGCGACGCCGATGCGACCGAGGTCGCCTAGTCCCGTCCAGTCGCGAACCAAGGAACCCGCGCTTCGCACACGATGTTGTCATCGTATGGGCGTGCCCGACGAGGCTGGCCGGAGTAGGCGATCGCAGGCCTCCGCTGCGAAGAAGCAGACCGCGCCGGCCAGCCAGAGCCCCAACCCTGGCTGCGGCGTGTCGCCATGTAGCGCCGCGCCGGCAGCCAGGGTGATCGCGGCGCCAGCCACGACATACCACCCGCTCCAGCGGAACAAGCGCGACCGGGGTCGCGCGAGCGCGAGCACCGTGAGCCAGGTCGCGGCGGCCACGATCCCTGCGAGCCCCACGCGAGCGATCCACAGCGCCAGACTCTCTGAACTCGCAAGGTCGAGGCGCTGCAGGCTCTCTGTGAACGAGAGGAGACGCAAGCCGCTGAGTTCCGTCGCGGAGAAGATGCCCGATCCCGCGAACCACGGGAGGAAGAACGAAGCCAACGTCAACGGGCCAGCAGCAGCGCGGAGGACGGGAGGAAGGCCCCGCGGCCGCGCCGGGGCGTTCATTCGGCCACCGCCAACACGCCGGTCAATCGGTTGACGCCGCTGTCTTGGACCGCATTCATGATGAGGCTCTGCAGTACGTCTTCGAGCTTGCCGAACTCGCCGGGCAAATCCTCCGCGGCAATTGCGAGGAGGGATCCGAGGTTGAGGTAGACGAAGCTCCCCAGCGGCGTGTCGATGCCCGCCACGGCCGCAGCGTAGTGCGCATCCTGCGTCAGGCGCCGGCGGTCGTCGGCGACGATGTCCAGGACGGCGTCGAACGTCCCGATCACGACATACCCGTCTTGGATGGCGTAGGCGACCTCGGACTCGTCGCCGAGGGTCGTCACCCTGGGCACTCCTGGCTCGCTGATTCTGATCTCGAGCGCCGCGGTAGCGCGCTGCAGGATGGCGCAGGCCTCGACCTCGCGCTCCACCTCAATGAGGAACGCAACTTCCGGGCGCGTGAGCTCACTGTCCGGGAACCAGAGTGCGAGCGCCACCTCCCCGGTCGCGAGGTCGATAACCTCCGTCAGGCTATCCAAGCCGAGTTGGCGGCCCGCGTCGGCGAGTGCGGCGTCCAGTGATTCGTACTCGCCTTGCTCGGCGAGAGCCTCGTCGATCTCGTCACCCACATCAGCGCGGAGTTCGCTCCAGGTCCCGGCCAGGAACGCCGTAGAGACAAAGAGCATGGTCCCGTCCGGGACGAGGCCGGCGAAACGGGAGGAGCGCGGTCGGAGGAACGCGGACGCCCCGCCGTCGACCACCCCGGACACGGCCTCCACGACGAAACCGCCGTCTTGCGCCCGAATCGCACCCATGGTTGGCTCGAACAGAAGCTCGTCAAGCTTCGCCCCCTCCACGGCGTCGCGAACGTCGGCATCGTTCAGATAGAGCGCGTCGCCTCCCAGCTTGCTCGGGTCCACATAGAGCAGGCTGAGGAAGCGATCCGGCATCTGTTCTCGAAGCGTGCCGAACGCCGCCAAGCTGCTGAGCGAGGGTGAGCGACCGCGGAAGACGTCGATGACATCGAACATGCTGCCTTGATCGGGCGCGACGACGACGTGATCTCCGAGGCGGGCCAGGAATACGGTGTCGTCCGCCTCGCCCTCATGAAAACGGATCGCGATATCCAGGTACGAACGGTCGCGAAACGGCAAGTCGGCCTCCGCTTCGATCACGGCGAGGGCCCGATCGGGATCCGCGGCGCGGACGATCACCGCTCCGCGGATCGTCGGTGCCCCGTCGTCGAAGTCGATAGCCCGAAGGTAGAATGCGGCGTCGCCGCCGAGGAAGGGGGCAACGTCGCGCTGCCAGTTGAGGTCGGCGCCCTCCTCCACCTCGGCGCGCAGATCCCGTTCGGGGTCGTTGGCCCCCAGTCGCTGTGCGAGCGCGAAGGCGCGAATCCACTGATCGGAGGCGAGGTCGGTGTTGAGCGCCACGTACAACCCCGCGCTTGCTGGCGTGAGATCGGCCGTCGTCAGGCGGGTCTCTCCCCCGCCGGCCACCGCGAAGACGAGCACCAGCGCGACGGTCAGCCCGATCAGCACAACGCCGATCGCTAGCAGCCTTGACAGCCAGCGACGCAGGGGGTGGGGTAGGGCGCCGTCCGAGGCTGACTCCGCAGGAATCTCTGGGGGCTCAGTGGGAGCCGGCTCGACCTGGCTCAGAAGTCGCCGGCCGAGGTGCGCCGCGGATGACACGAGTACTCCCAACAGGACTGCGCTCTTGGGTCACGGTAGCAGCGCGCAGATGGCGACCGTTCTGCCACACCATGGCGGGATAGTGCCCGCGGTGGCGGTGTGCCGGACGAGACGGTCCGACGGAATGCCGACCTGGTGGAGACAGCCATGCTGAGCGAGCGCTACCGGTCTAGTGACTTGACCGCCCGAGAGCGTCGTACGCGAAGCGGAGCATTAGCTCCTGGTGTTCGATGCTCTGCTCCGTCGCGTACGAGCCGTGGCCAGCCTCGAACCAGTGAACCTCTATCTGCTTGCCTAGCTCCAGCATCTTCTCTGCGTACACCTCCAGCTGCCGCGGCGGGCAGCGAGTGTCGTTCCGTCCCTGCATGACCGACACGGGGGCTCGCACCTGCTCCGCATAGGTGATGGGCGAACTGCGGGCGTAGCGGTTTGGCACCTCCTCGGGTGTGCCGCCAAAGAGTTCGACATCGAATTGGCGCGGCATCTCCGCGCTGTCCTCATAGTTGAGGGCCCAGTCCCCGATCGCGATCCCAGCCATGCCCCCAGCCCAGAGGTCGGGACGCGTGCCCAGAGCCTGAAGCGTCAGATAGCCGCCGTAGGACCAGCCTGTGAGCAAGATCTGATCCGCTACCGCCACACCGCCCGCCACTAACCAGTCCCGCGCCGCCACCATGTCGTCGACCTCCCAGTGGCCGAGGTCCCCGTTAATCGCCTTCTCGAAGCCGCGACTGAAGGTGGTGGAGCCGCGGTAGTTGATGGTGAAGTACGCAAAACCGTGATCCAGCTACGTTTGGGCCCGCGCCGAGAAGACCTCGGACATGACCGCCGTGGGGCCGCCGTGCGTTTCGAGGATCGTGGGGAACGGTCCCTCGCCGTCGGGCGTGGCGAGCCAGCCCTGAATCTGCGCACCCTCGGTTCAGGGGAAGGACACGGACTCCCAACGTCGGCTTCCAGGCGTCTCATCGCCATGTAACCGTGTGCGCCCCTCGGTGCCGGTCTTTTCGTCAAGCTTGACCAGCCTTGTGGGACGCGAGGAATCCTGTAGCTCGGCGAAGACCTCTCCGACCGACGTGAAGTACACCGAACCAAACGTGCCGGGTGGGTGGTCCAACCGTCTCAGTTCCTGAGGCTCGACCTCGTACATGAACAAGCGCTGCACTGCTTGGTGGATTTGGAGCAGAAGGATGCGGTGCCCATCTGCCGATCAGTCGACGGGTGTCAGGTCGCCATCCAACTCACCAACAGGGAGGTCAGCGCGCTCCCCGGTGCGCGGATTTCAGATCAGCGGCCGTCGGGCGCCCCCTGCGTGGAGCTGGCGAGCAGCCGAGGATCGCCAGGCAGCTGCGAGAACCTACAGGGCCCGAAGCTCGCCTCCTCCTCATACAACTCACCCAGCCGCTCACCGGTGACGGTGTCGAGGGCGATGAGGCTGAAATCCCCGACGCCGCTCCGCTCAGTGGTCCCCATCACTGCCACGTCCCCGTCGTGGGGAGAACAGGGGTCCGAACGTCAGCGCAGTGCTATGGAAGAGGGGTCGCGGCGCTTCCGTGAACTCGCCGTCGTCGTCGAGCGCCACCACGTAGAGCTGGAAGCCGTCCCGCGTCGAAGTCGTGAAGCCGGCGCAGCTCCCGTCGACACTGCTCAACAGGCCGGTCAGCGCGTAGGGCTCCATCTCCGGCGTCATGTCCACCGGCTTCCCCCCTTCCCAGGGGATGCGCACGATGTGGCCCGTCTCATCGCCGGCCTGGTCGTCGAGGTAGAGCACGAAGCGGCCGCTCGATCCCAGGAGGCCCCCCACCTGGCCGGTGGGGCGGTCGGTCAGCTGACGCAACTCGCCGCTGGGCACGTCCCAGGCGTGCAGCTGGAGGACGCCGAGCGGTTGCTAACTGCGAGCCCACGGTCGGGCTCCGTCCGCGCGATCCAGGTTCCTCCGAACGTCCACGCACGGAAGCGCCGCTTCCACGGGGCGTCCTCGCGAAGGTCCATCTCCTGGAGCATGTGGTTCCTCCGAGGCTGACGGCGTCGCAGGGATCGCCGAACTCGATCCTGCTGCGGAGCGGGCGGACGGTCGCCTGACCTGGGTTGTACCACGATTCCAGCGGGTGCTCGCGGGGCTTGGCATTGCAGGGAACCGGGAGCCGGGCGGCGATCGAGCGACACCGCACGATGTGTGGATCGTGGGGCCCAGCGCTCCAGGAGGGCGACGATGCCGAAGCGAACCGCGGCTGAGCTGCGCACCCACCTACGCCGCGAACTCCGCGATATGGGTTGGCGCGATGTCGAGGTCGGATCAGTTCGCATGGAAGGCGACCCGCCGGCTGGCACGGGCCGTCGCGCGGTCCGATGGTTTCGCTGTGCGCAGTCACCTCCATCAGGCCAGTGCTTCCGCCGCGTGGCCCCGCGTCCTGACGATCTGGCACCCGGTGATGCGGGCCGATCCGAGTGAACTCCGCCGGGCCGCTTCGGCGCACGGACTCTTCCTCGACTAGTCCGCCCGGCTCGAAGGCCATCCTCGATCACCTTCGGAACGCCATACTGGAGGCCCGGCAGGTCGGCGGCGGCCCCGCCGGTCCGCTCCGACCACGCGGCGAGCGGCCCGTCGCGTACCCTGGTCCCCGTCGAACGGAGGCGCGCCATGCGCAAGATCCCGACGATCGACACGAGGAGGGGGCTCACGGTCCCGGGCGCTCGCGGCGAACTCCGTCAGTTCCAAGCATCGCGCACCGCGTCGATGCCTGACACCCTCGCCGAGGGTTGGATTCGGGACGACGCGAGCACGCGCCGCACCCACCCGGCCCCACACCTCTTCAGGGACTCTGGCGACCGCCTCGGCGCGCTGCGGGTCTTCAGGCTGGAGGGCTGAGCGGCGATGCGCGTCGCGATTCTCGACGACTATCAGGGGGTGGCGCGACAGTTCGGCGACTGGGAGGCTGTCGCCACGCTCGCCGAGATCATCACGTTCGCGGACCATCTCGCGGACGAAGCGGCCCTGGCGGAGCGGCTGCAAGACGCGGAGATCGTGGTCGCGATGCGCGAACGAACCCCGTTCCCGCGGTCAGTCTTCCAGCGGCTTCCCAACCTCCGGCTGCTCGTCACGACGGGGATGCGCAACGCCTCCATCGACCTGGACGCCGCCCGCGTCGCGGGCGTCACCGTCTGTGGGACGGGTGGGCTGGGCTATCCGACCGCCGAGCTCACCTGGGGGCTCATCTTGGCGCTGCTCCGGCGCATCTCGGCGGAGCACGCCGCGGTCCGGGCGGGCGAGTGGCAGACGGGTCTGGGCGAAGGCGTGCAGGGGAAAACATTGGGCATCCTGGGGTTGGGGCGGTTGGGGAGCCAAGTCGCCACGGTCGGGAAGGCCTTCGCGATGTCGGTGGTGGCCTGGAGCCAGAATCTCACGCGCGAGCGGGCTGACGAGATCGGGGTGACGTTGGCCGCCAACAAGGAGGATCTGCTCGAGCGGTCGGATATCGTCAGCGTCCATCTCGTGCTCTCAGACCGGACGCGGGGCCTGATCGGAATTGACGAGCTCGCGCGCATGCCGCGCACGTCGTACCTCATCAACACCTCCCGCGGTCCAATCGTTGAGGAGCTCGCCTTGGTGGAGGCGTTGCGCACGCGCTCCATTGCCGGGGCGGCGCTGGACGTGTTCGATCTCGAGCCGCTGCCTCCCGAACACCCACTGCTGGGGCTGGACAACGTCGTGCTGACTCCGCACGTTGGCTACGTGACGAAAGAGACGTACGCGGTCTTCTTTGGCGAAGCGGTCGAGGACATCCTCGCGTTTCTCAGCGGTCGGCCGGTGCGTGTCCTGACCTCGTAACCGCGCCAGAGCACGGAGTCGGTCGAAAGGGGGGACTTAGCCCACGCTAGGGAAGCGCGCGCGGCCGCCGATGATCAAACAGGGGCCAATTCGTCCGATCGGAGCGCGACGCGCCCCGGTGTTCGCTGGCGGGGCGGGATGGAGACGACGGCGGTGGAGCTGGCTGACCAGCGCGGTAACGTTTGGACCGTCGTCGGCGCCAAGGGCGGGGTCGGGAAAACCACCCTGGCGACGAACCTCGCCGCCGTGATCGCGACGAGGACTCCGCGCACCGTCCTGCTAATCGACCTCGACACGCGCTTCGGCGACATCGCCGTCCTGCTCGACCTCAAACCACGATTTTCCGTGGCCGATTTGGCACGAGCGTTCCGCTCGGAGATCTCGACCGACCTCCTCCATCAGGCGCTGATCCCGCACGAGTCTGGCGCGCACGTGCTCGCCGCCCCTGCTCATCCGCAGCACTGGAGCCTGGTGGAGCCGGAGACGATCCGTCAGATCTTGCACCTGGCACGGCAGAGCTTCGACTACATCATCCCGGACACGCCCGGCGCCTTCACCGACCTGGTCGGCGTGGCGATAGAAGAGGCGGACCAGATCCTGCTGACGACAAGCCTCGAACGAACGAGCGCCAAGAACACACACCAGCTGTTGGAACTGAACAACGCGGATGGTGTCCTGCCGCCCACTTGCAAACTGATCATCAATGAGGTGAAGCCGGTTGCGGGGCTCAGCAGCGACGATCTAGCCGAGATGGCGAAGATGCCGGTCAGCGCACATATCCCCTACAACGAGGAAGTCCTGCGCGCGAACAGCGTGGGCCTCCCGGTGGTCTCGACCAGGCCACGCTGTCCGGCCGCCAAAGCGTTGCGGCGCCTCGCCGCGAGCCTCATGCCCGAGGCAGACAGAGCCGTTTTCGCCGCCGACCGCGATCGTCGCGGGCCCTTCGGGATCCTGCGTGGGGCTGCCTGACCCGCGTCGCGCCAGACCAGACGTCCAGGATTAACACCATGGCGAAACGGGGGCACGGTGAGGGGGGATCTACAAGCGCAGCGATGACCGCTAGCAGGCCAAGCTGACGTTGCCCGGAGGGCGGCGGCGTTCCTTCTACGGCCGCACTCAGCGCGAGGCCCAGGCCAAACTCTTGGCGGCCGGGCCTGCCAAAGCGGACGGCCTGCCCACCGACACTCCGGCCCGACTCACCGTGGGCCAATTCCTCGATCGCTGGCTCGCGGAGTCTGCGCCGCTCACTCCGCCTGCGGACCCTGACCTCCTATCGCGGGATTGTGGAGGGATCGATCAACCCGGCGCTGGGGCGCGACGGCCTAACGAGATTGCAACCCGCCGACGTCCAGAGTGACATCAACGATCTGGCGCAGCGCGGCCTGCCCCCGTACACGATCCCCAACCACCGCGCCGTTCTACGCCGGGCGCTGAATGACGCCACGCGCTGGGGCCTGTGTACGCGCAACGTCGCCCAGCTTGTCTCCCTTCCCCGGATGCCCACGGAGGAAGGGGAACCGATGACGGTTATGGACGCCCAGCGCTTCCTCAAAGAGGTAGAGGGGACGCGGCTCGCCGTCATCTACCAAGTGGCGCTCAGCCTCGGTATGCGGCAACGTGAAATTCTGGGCTTGTCGTGGGGTGCGGTCAACTTGGACGCGCAGACTCTTACTGTGTGCCGCGACCTCCAGCGCTACGGCGGCGCCTGGCACCACGACGACCCCAAGACGCCGAAGAGTCGCCGGGTGTTGAGCATCCCCGACGAGCTGACGGCCGCGCTCCGGGTGCAGCGGACGCAGCAGATCGAGGATCGGCTGCGCGCCGGGCCAGTCTGGATCGGCAACGACTCGGATCTCGTGTTCAGTCGTGAGGACGGCCGCCCCATCAGCAACTCCACCCTCACGAAGAGCTTTCAGGCCACACTCGAACGCTGCGGGCTCCCTCGCCAGCGCTTCCACGACCTGCGCCACTCCGCGGCCAGCTTTATGCTCGCCCAGGGCGTCCCGCTGCGGATCATCTCTGAGGTCCTGGGCCATGCTGACACCGCGATCACGAGCCGGGTCTACGCCCACGTCGCGCCCGAGCTTGCGAAGGAAGCCACGGCCAGCGTTGAGGCGCTGCTGCGGGCGTCGCATTGGTCCCATTGTTGTCAATCGCCCCGCGCGATGGACGCTGCACCCACCAGGAGCCTATCGTCATTGACGAGCCGAAGTGGCGGAATTGGTAGACGCGACGGTCTCAAAAACCGTTGGGGGGCAACTCCCGTGCCGGTTCGAGTCCGGCCTTCGGTACCAGATCACAAGAACCCCGCCAAAACGGGGTTCAACACGGGCGAGGCGGCCACGGTTGGGCCAATCCGCGCAGTTGCTTAGGTCGTTGCCGAGTAGTGTAATGGTAGCACGCGGGTCTTTGGAACCCTCAGTTCAGGTTCGAGCCCTGGCTCGGCAGCCAGCGTTCCACGATATTCCCCGATAGCTCAATCGGTAGAGCATGCGGCTGTTAACCGCAGTGTTGTAGGTTCGAGTCCTACTCGGGGAGCCACTCCACCGGCCCGTTCCGGATCCCCCCTCCCGACCACAACGTCTGCACGGTGCCAGATCGGCGCTGCCCGCCGATTCTGGCGCACAAGGCGAGAGCCCGGCTTCGGCCGGGCTCTCGCCTTGTGCGTGGTCTCCCCCGTCGAAGCGCATCTCAGGGGCCGAGCGGGAGTGTCAGGGCTCCTGCTCGCCAACGCTCCGCCGAAGGATCTAGGTGGTGCCCGCGCCAATCGTATTGGGCAAGGACTGCGCGGCGTTGGCGTCGTAGCTCGCTACGAAACTGAGCGCGGTCCAGGCGTCGGACGAATCGCTGCTGGTCGCGGCCACCGGCTGTCCGGTCGAGCCGGTTACGTCGGGCTGGATCGCGAACGCGGCGACGCTGTTGGTGTTGACGCCGGGAACGGTGGCGGGCGTGGCGTCAGAATCTGGGCTGCGAACGCCGGGCTGAGGCATCTCCGCCGGGAGCGTTGCACCCTGCACGGTCACGCCCGGCTGGGCGATGGCGACAGTGGGGACGATGGTGCGGACGGTCGGGCTGGCATCTCGCGAGGCCGCATCCCCGACGGTGAAGGTCAGTCCCAGCGTCAGGCCCATGGCCAACACGCCGCCGGTTGCGAATGTCTGTAGCTAGTTCACGGTGTAGTCTCTTGCCGAACTGCTGGTTCTTGCGTGTGCAAATGCAGAATCGCAGTCGGCGGGGAGTCCGCTATCGTGCAAACGTGCCATCTTTGATGCCGAACTCTTCCGGCTGCCGCCGGTGCCGCTACAACGTTCGTTGTAGACCGATTGGCGCTGCATCCGGTCGGCCGTTTGCTCGATTCCGACCCAGAGCCGCAAGGACAAGGCCTGATCGAGGCGTGACGGCCGCGATTGGGCGTCGACGCGAGATCATCCGCGGCTGAAGCAGCGCTCCAGCGGTCTTTGCGGCTGGGTATGGCCTGGCTGTGGCACGGCGGTCCGCGCGCAGGCGTGGAGAGGGTTCCGGCCTCGCTACGGGGAGCGTCGACGCCGAAACTCGGATCGAGCCCTCATCCGGCATCGATCCCGTGCGTAAACTGCCAAACGTGTCGGGTGTCGCCTAGCGGCGTTCCGTCGGGCTCTTGCTCCCGCATTCGCGTAAAGCTTGGTACCGTATGTTCAACGCTCTGAGTAGAGCGTGACTCCAGCTTCGTCCGCGGTCGTTCTCTTTCGCACGTCCCGTAGCCGATTCTGTGATTCTCGATAGGTCGCGTGCTACGCGGCATCAGACGCCGGTTAAAGGCCGGCAGGAGAGTGAACGACATGCCCCAGAAGATCTACGTTGGAAATCTGCCCTTCACGGCTACGGAAGACGAGGTGCGGACCCTGTTCGCCACATACGGCGAGGTGCTCAGCTGCGCCCTGCCGACGGACCGCGACACAGGTCGCCCCCGTGGTTTCGGTTTCGTTGAGATGGACGACTCCAACGCCTCTCAGGCGATTGGCGCCCTCAACGGCACCGACTTCGGCGGCCGCACGTTGACCGTCAACGAGGCGCGCCCGCGCGAGCCCCGTGGCGGTGGCGGTGGTGGTGGTGGTGGTGGTGGTGGTGGTGGTGGCAACCGCTGGTAGCCCACTGACCTAGACCCGATTTGTTGGTTGATGCGGCTCCCGCCTTGGCGGGAGCCGCATTCTTTTGTCTGGAGTTGAGCCACGGTCGTGGATTCGCACCGGCGGCTTCGTTCGGTGCAGACCTTCCGCCACGCGGGTAGGGCATGGTCCGCCCGCCGATACGGCCCCGAGTCCGGCGCCGACGGGATTCGCCCCGGCGAATGCGCCGAAGGCTGATCTTCCGACTAGATCCCGAGTGTCACAGCGACGCTCACGCCGCCCAGGTAGCTCACCAAGATCAGCAACCCGAGCATGCGCGTGCGCCGTCTTTGACGTTCCTCGCTCATGCGGCCATGACCGCTCAACGCGATGACGGCCAGCCCCATCAGCAGCAGACCGAAGGCGGCGGTGGCCGCCTGCTCGTCTTGCGCCATATCGATCACGGCTCCGCCATCGAAGGCGATGTCGCTGGGAAAGATCACGGCCAGATTGAACAGGTTGCTGCCGAAGACGTTGCCCACCACGAGCCCGGCGGCCCCCTTGCGTAGCGCTGCGATGCTGGTCACGACCTCCGGCAGCGATGTCGCGAAGGCCACGCCGACGACTCCCACCACACCTCCCGTCACGGTGAGTTCACGGGCGATCCCCTCGGCAGCGTCGGTCAGAAAGACCGCGGCGACGAAGACCACCGCGCTGGTCCCCAGTAGGACTGCCAGAGCTCTTCGCAGCGTGTAGTGCTGCGCGTCGACCTCACCATCTCCGCCTGCTGGAGGCCTTGTGCTGAGCGTGTGGCTCGTCGCATCGTCTATCGACCGGGCCACAGCCCCGTGCGTCACTCGCGGCGGAGGAGCAGGAACCCGGACGCCCCGTACAACACGATGAGGACGACTGAGCCGAGTCCCAGCCGGCCCAGCGATGGGTCATCGACGACCAGGAAGAGCAGCACCGCGGCGCCCAGCGTGAGCGCGGCGATCCCAGCCCGCAGGCCTGCCGCACTGGGCCGAACGGCCAGCGGCGCTGCGACGGCGACCACGCCGAAGATCGTCATGTTGAGGAGGTTCGAGCCCAGCACGGTGCCGATGGCCAGGTCCGCCTCGCCGAGCGCGCCGGCGGAGGTGACGCTCACCAACTCGGGCAACGAGGTCGCTCCGGCCAGGAGCACACCGCCCAAGAAGACCCGGCTCATCCCGGTTTGCTTGCCTACCGCATCGACGGCGTCGACCAGCAATGGCCCCGCGGCCGCGATTGCCAACGCACATGCGGCGAAGACGGAGAAGTCCATCGATCAGGCCGTCGCCGCCGCCCCTCCCGGGGCGCCGCCGGCGTCGTCCGGCGGCACGGGCTCAACAGCGACCAGACTGATCCGGCGTTCGTCGGCCGCCTTGACGACGAAGCGATAGCCTTCGTAGTCGGCCTCGGCGCCTACCTCCGGGATGCGGCGCAGCAGAGCCAGGACGAGGCCGGCCACGGTATCGGCGTCGGGATGCGCCCACTCCACTCCCAGCTCCTCACCCAAGTCCGACAGCGAGCGGTTGCCCTCCACGTACAATTGCCCGCCGATGCGGACCGCGACATCTTCCCCCTGCGGCCCGCTCTCGCTCTGGATCTGACCCAGGACCTCCTCCGTGATGTCCTCCAGGGTCACCAGGCCGGAGGTGGATCCGTACTCGTCGATCAAGATTAGGAGTTGCGCGCCAGTCTCGCGCATCGTGTTGAACGCGCGTGACACGGATGCAGCCTCCGACTCGAACGGTGCCTCACGCATGATCTCGCGCGCCTCGACGTCTGATCGACCCGTCGCGTAAGCAGCGGCCACATCGCGCACATGCACGTAGCCCACGACGTTATCCGGCGACCCCGAGACGACTGGCAGCCGCAGAAAGCCGGCCTCCGCAAGGCGTGAGGCGACCGACTCTAGCCCCTCGTCGGCTTGGGCCGAGACCATGTTGA
>Ga0310121_10001136_pt1 | contig 27974 bp, 24 predicted proteins | sample CB27_Tmax_986_MG_FD_203504 | JGI IMG/M metagenome (GOLD analysis project Ga0310121, IMG submission 203504) | Marine microbial communities from Western Arctic Ocean, Canada - CB27_Tmax_986 | ecosystem: Environmental > Aquatic > Marine > Oceanic | place: Canada: Western Arctic Ocean | collected... | reverse complement strand
CTCGTCGCGCCTTGCCGGCCGGACGTCGCAGCACCGCTGTTGGTAAACCTTGATCTAAGACAGTCCACTAGTCTCGGCCGGCGGCACGGCGACCGACCGCGATCATCTCCGGTCCGCCGATGAGTACGCGGAAGCCCTCTTGAATACGACGTTCGACGTCACTCGCGTTGGCGGTGATGGCGCATGGGAGGCCGGCCGCTGTGGCCGCGCGGAGCACCGTTTGGATCGCCTCCTCCATGCCCTCCGCGTCGCCGCCGTAGGCCATGCCGAGGTCACCCGGTGCGGCCATGAGCATGCTGACCCCAGGCACCTTGGCGATCTCTTCCACATTGGCCACTCCGAGCTTGTTCTCGATTTGAATCATGTTGAGAAGCTCGCCGTTTGGGTCCAGCGGCCACACGTCCGCCTTCGCGAGATACTCCGCGCCGGAGATGCCCCAATACCGCACGGCGCTGCCGGGGCCCGAACCCCGAAGGCCCTCGGGTTCCGTGTCGGTTGCCCCGATACGCTGGGGATAGCGCATTGACTTGACCAGGTGCAGGGCCTGTTCGGCGGTTTCGATATGCGGGGCAATGATTCCGTGGGCGCCTTGATCGAGCGCGTTCTTGATCATCCACTCGTTCATTTCTCGGCCATTGGCTGGAACGCGTACCCACACCGCTTTGTCCGTGCCCGGGCGTCCCCGACGGAGGATCTGGGCGGGGTCGAGAAGATACTGCATGTACACGCGCATCGCGTTCATGTCGAGCGAGCCATGCTCCATGTCAAAGAAGATGTAGTCGGCCTGGGAGCGAGACATCTCGATCGCGCCGCTCGCGCCAGACTCGACGTTTGCGAACGACCCAAACACGACGTCGCCGTTCTCCAGCAGCTCGACGACGTCCAGGAGATGAGGGGACGGCTGCGCCGCGGGTCGAACCGGTGTCGTCACCATGACGCCGACAAGAAGGAGCGCCGCAATGTACACAGTGGGAGCAAGGGTCCTGTTCATGAGAGTTCCTTTCGGGGTGCGCCGGCGTTCCTGGCGCCAGGGAGGCAATATTATGATCAGCCCGGCATGGTGAAGTCACGAAGTTTCTCGGCGAGCGGCCTCCGCGTGATGTGCCTCTGGATGGCGGCCGTTGGCTGCTCGCCGGTTCCGACCGACGAGCTCGTGGGCTCGGACGCCGGGCCCTCACCGTCGACAGCGGAATCCGGCGTGCGCGTGGAGATCCAACTGAGGCTGGCTGAATTGGACTGCCTCGACCAGAACGACGCGAACGAGTTTGACGACGAAGTGTTTGTCGTCGTGTCGTGGACAGGCGCGGCGAGCGGACGCCGGCAACTTCCTGGTGACGCCGGGAGGTGGCGTATGTGCGGACGCAACGAGTTTGAGCCGGCCACTCTTCTGGAGGCTTCGATGGCGGCCGGTCAATCCATGGTGGTGAGCGTTGAGGTGGTGGAGGACGATAGCCAGGCGGAACGGGTGTCAAACCAAATCGATGACACGCTTGCGAAGTTCGACTTGGCGCTGCGGGTGACCGAGACCGCGAGTCTCGAGGTCTCGGCCACCCCCGGCTCGGTCCAGGACAACAACGCCGCCGGGCTGCTTCCCCTTGTCGCACTCGATCTGGATAGCCAGTCGCGACGCCTTGGGTTCACCACGACATATCGGAACGCCGCCGGCAACGTTCATTATGCAGGGTCGGTGACATGGTAGGAGGAGCGTATCGATGACCAGCCACCAGGTCAGCGTGGCCGCGCCGGCCGAAGTAGACCAAGAGCGTGTCGGGTGGCTCAAGCAGGCCTACGAAGCGGCGGATTGAGCCGCTTCGTCGCCTGCTCGAGCCTCCCAACGCTATTCAGTGGTGCGTTGTGCTGGGTTTGTCCGACTTAGTCAGTAGCGGCGACCCACGGGGTGCTAATCAACAAGGTTGGGTCGGCATCCGGTTTTGGCACAAGCTTGTGGACCCGTCCGTGTTGGTTGTCGGCGCCATAGAGGTTGCCGTCCGTATCGACACCAAACGAGTGCATCTCGAGAAACGCCCCCGGTCCCTCGGTGGGCAGATCCCACGAGTAGAGGCCGTTCCCGTTCAGGTCGAGTTTGACGACGGTGGCGGTCCCTCCACCCACGTCGGTCACCCACACGTTGTAGTCGTTCACGATGATATCGAGCGGGAGGTCAAACCCTGGCCACACCGCGATGGGTGAGATGTTGGGGTGATACCACGTCGCCGACCGAGTCGTCTCGTTGAACACCTGGACACGCTGGTTGTCGCGGTCCGCGACAAAGATTCGTCCATCCGGGCCCGTGGCGAGCGAGTGGACCCGATTGAATTCACCCCGACCGTTCCCACTTCCGCCAAACTCGGTGATGTAGTTCATCTCAGCGTCGTAGATCACCACCCGCGAATTGTCGATGCCATCGGCGATGAGGATCCGTCCGTCCGGCAAAAAGCCCACATCCTGAGGCTTGCCGAAGTGGGTTTCGTCGTCCCCCGGCATATCCTTCTCACCAAGGGTCATCAAGAGCTCACTGCCATCATTCGAGAACACGAAGACCTGATTTCCAGTCTCGTGCACCACCCACACTCGACGCTCCGGGTCGTAGGGGCTTATTCGAATACGGTGAGGGCCGGGGCCATCCGAGCCTTCAAACAAATGGTCCCACTGATCCCAGACGTCGATCAGGTTACCGTCGCCATCGACGATATAGATACAGTTCTGCCAGGTCCGGCCTTCGCCCCTGAGCGCATTTATGCCGATTGACCCGACAAAACCGGCAAAGCCGGGGGGGACGGGATCAGGCAGCTTTGTCTCGCCGCGCTGGACCACAAAGATGCGGTCTGGCGACTCAGGAAACACACCCGAGTTCCCGCCAAACGCGAATCCTTCATCCGCAAACGGCGTAACCCAGTTTTCGACGACCTCATACGGACTTGGCCCGGTCGGTCCCAGGCTTTGTAGAAACGCGGGCCCGGCCAGCCAGCCGCCCGCTACGAGGGCTACTACAACAAGAACAGATGTACGCATAATCACTCAGCCTCCAAATCGGGGACATGATACTCGCGGATTGTCACAGAGAAAAGTTGACCCTACCCGAGTCGCGACCGAGTAGGAGAAAAGACTATTGGTCGCTCTCGACACGGGTCGTCTTCATCGGGCCGACGCCACTGATCTGGACCGTGACGGCCTCGGCGCGGGCCTGGTCATAGTGGATACCGTTCGCCGGCTGATAGAGAAAACTGCTGGCTTTGATGGGTCTCATGGCCTCGGGATTGTGGGTTGCCGCGTCTGGTCCGCCTGCGACCCACCACGTGCCCTCCAGAACGGTGATATAGCGGTCTTGGTTGTGAAAATGAGGTCGGGTCCCGGTGCCGGGGGCGAAGGTGATCCGCAGCACATAGTTTCCGGGCTGACTGGGGTCGCCGAGGATGCGTACCGCGCGGCTGCCCTCCGGGGGAATCAAGTCTTCTGGCTGGGCGGTGATGAACCCGTTCGCATCGGGGCTAATGGTCTGGCCCCCCGCCATGGGCGCTGTCGACGCCGTGAGCGCGATGACCAGAGCAAAGCCGACCCGCTGAATTGTTGACCGGTGCGTCATGAAATCACTCCTCGCGTTCTGCCGGGGTGCTTACGTTAATATTCTGCAGCGTGGGAGTCGCCGTCATCACGGGGATGACTCGCCAACACTCACTGCAGAGGATACGACATGCGCTACCTTCGTTTGCTCCCGGCGATCGCCGTTGTCGCCGTCATCGGCTCGACCGCGGCCGACGCCCAGCCCTGGCAAACCTATGACACGTCGAATGGCGAGTGGCGTAGCTACGCGGGCGACATTCGCGGCACGAAGTATTCACCCCTCGACCAGATCGACTCCAGCAACTTTTCCAACCTCGAGGTCGCGTGGGAGTGGACGTCGGTGGACCGGATGGTGAGTCGTTCTACGCCGGGCGGGGGCGAATGGTGGGCACCGCTCGGCACCGTCGTCGATTCGCTGGTCGAAGAGACGCCCGACCTCTACCGCTCGAGTCAGCCCCCCCGGTCGTCCCGTCTCCAAGCGACGCCTCTGATGGTCGGCGGCGTGCTCTATTTCAACACCCCGTTGTCACAGGGTGTGGCCGTCGATGCACAGACCGGCGAAACCCTCTGGGTGTTCAACCCAAAAAGCTACGAGGAAGGCACGCCAACCATGAGCGCGCCGTGGTCACAGCGCGGGGTCGCATACTGGACCGACGGGGCGGAGGACGAGCGAATCTTCTGGGGCACCGGTAACGGGTATCTCGTGTGTGTGAAGGCCAAGACCGGTCAGCCGTGTCCCGACTTTGGACCCAACGGGAGCGGGATGGTAGACGCCATGAGCGACATTCCCCGGGCCACGCGTGGGGAACGAGATTACTTGAACGCGTTGACGTGGGGTATCCACTCCCCACCCATCGTGGTTCGCGATCGGGTGATTCACGGCTCGGCAGTGGCTGATCGACGCGTTACCAAGGAGGCAATCCCCGGGTGGGTCCGGGCGTGGGACGTTCGCACGGGTGAGCATTCGTGGGACTTTCATACGGTGCCCAATAGCACCGACGAATACGGCGTGGATACCTGGCTCAACGACTCATGGCGATACTCCGGCAATGGCAACGTCTGGTCGATGTTGGCTGGGGATAACGAGCTCGGGCATGTCTATCTTCCTACCGGAACCGTCACCAACGACTACTACGGCGCGGACCGGCTTGGCGACAACCTGTTCTCGGAAACATTGATCGCGGTGGATGTGGAAACCGGGGAGCGTCTCTGGCACTTTCAGGCGGTGCATCACGGACTCTGGGACTACGATTTTCCCACCCATTCGAACCTGGTCGACATCACCGTGGATGGTCGCGCCATCAAGGCCGTTGCCCAAGTGAGCAAGCAGGGCTTTGTCTATGTCTTTGACCGGGAGACCGGGGATCCCGTCTGGCCGATCGAAGAACGACCCGTGCCGGTGGACAGCAATATGCCGGGTGAAATCCCCTCTCCCACCCAGCCGTTTCCGACCAAGCCCGCCCCGTTCGACTACCAGGGAATGACGATTGACGACCTGGTCGATTTCACCCCGGAGATCCGGGCGATGGCGTTGGAGGCCGTGGAAGGGTTTCGGCTGGGCCCGTTGTTCACCCCGCTTGACCGCCCGATCGACGGAGTGACCCGCGGCACCGTTATGCGCCCGCCACCCGGGGGCACCGCAGGCTGGGCGGGTGCGGCTGTCGACCCCGAGACCGGCATCTTGTATATACCGTCCTTCAACCAACCGGCCGTGGTGTCGCTCTATCCCCCGGACTCCGGAATTGGCGCCACAGTGGCCTTTACCCACGGTGCTCCTGAATCCCAGCGGCTGGAGCAAATTCGGGCCGGTCGTGGGGGCGGGCCATTGATGCCGCAGGGGCTGCCACTCGTCAAGCCGCCCTATTCAAGGATGTCGGCGATCGATCTCAATACTGGCGAATATGCGTGGCAGGTGCCCACGGGTGACGGCGACCGCTACCGTCGGCACCGTCTTCTTCGTGACCTCGACCTCCCGCCGCTGGGCGGAGACGGAACCCGAACCGGTATCGTATTGACAAAGACACTGGTCATTTACTCGTTGTCCGCCGGTGGTTCGACGGGTGGCCCACGGCTTGTCGCCTATGACAAGACCGACGGGACACTGGTGGGGTCGGTCGACCTGCCCTCAGGCGCCATCGGCACACCGATGACGTATATGGTCGACGACAAACAGTATGTCGCGCTCGGTATCGGGGGTGGGCCGAGGATGGTCGCGTTCGCACTACCAGACGAGTAAGCGAGGCTCGCTGTTCCTGGTGATGGGTTTCGCGGCGTATCTGTAATTCGGGTATGCCGGCTCGAAGGTCAATTTCGTCGAGGCGGCTGAGAAGATGCCAGCCGATGCCTACGACTTTCGTCCGAGCGAGATGGGGGCCAACCTGACCGAAACGGTGTGGCCGGCGGTATCTGGCGAGGCGGATACCGCGCCGAGTTGGCATCGTGGTCGATCTGCGACAGGCGGAGACGAGACTGGTCCGCTTTGCGCTCGCCACGGTCGTGGTCTGCGCGTCTGTGGAAACGTGGATCTCGTCGTTCGGCGCGGGTTGAATCCCGCGACCGAGTTAGTTACCGAGTGAGGGCTGTCTTCCACACGACCTGGCGATGTCCCAGCCGTCGTCGCCGTCGCGCCAGTAGCGGATGACCGGGAGGTCGGGCGCTGCGGTATACGGATCGACCTGGACAAAGCTGTAACAGGGCGCCAAGTCTTCGGGTTGGAGTGTCCGCAAGAGCGTGTCGTCCGTGAGATCGTGTTGGGCCCGGAGGCGGTCGAGCTGCACGGGTGTGACGGTGCGTTGCCAGGCGCCGCCGTTGATCACAACTGGTGACAGCGCGCCGCGGATCGGTGAGAAGCCGTCGACGATGACGGTTTCGCCCTGACTGGTCAGCTCGAGCACCCGTTGGGCCCAGTCGACCAGGTGAGTGTGACCATGGACGAATACTGCGATGGGACCGGTGCCGGTCGGGAGCTGAGTCGATGCGTGTTCGAGCCGGCGCAGGAAGGTGGCATCGCGTGACCGCCAGAAGTAGTCGAAGGCTCCGCCTCGGGTGGATGGGTCACGAGGGCACTCGGCGACAACCGGTCCTTGGGGGTCGAATTGCGTCAGGATGCGCTCGAATCGACGACGTGATCGCCGGGTGGCGGCGCGGTAGTCGCAGATAGCGGTCAGCTCGTCGTCGGTCAACTCGTCCATCATGATGTCGAGCTGTTCGTCTTCGTGCGCGGCGATCGCCAGGGGTTTGAACCGGTGGTCGTCGGGGAGCGAGTCCAGCAGGAATGTCGGGCCGAGGGTCCGGACGGCAGAGAGGTCCCATCGTGGCGGCTGGACATCACCTGCGTCGAGGTCCACGCGAAACTGGCTCCACGGCATCCGGAACAGGACATAGCGTAAGAGCCGGGAGGCGTCAGCGTCCAGACGGGCAGTGCCACTCGCCGCAAGGCCGTAGGAGAGCCCCGCGCCACGCTCAGCGATATTGTCGATCGTGGGGTAGCGCGGCTCGTGCTGTGTAAAGAACTCACCAACCGTTTGAATCCCCCACGGCCGTTCGAGGTGTCGCGTATCGGACCCGTCGGTCGACCCATCAACCGCGGGGGGCCATTGAGAAAACCGGTTGGGCCGGTCCCCAATCTGGTGGCCGTGCTCGGCGTAGACTTTTCCGTCGGACGACGCCCAAAACCCTTCCATTTGTATCTGGACACCGGCCTCGACGCCCCCAAGGGCCTGACCCGCTCGGGCGGCGACTGCCGGAAACATCAGCGCCGCGTCATGGTCGCCCGGTATTACAAATATGCGGTTGGAACCGACACGCGCAAAATTCGCCAAGGCATCGATTGCACGAGCGTGCGCGGATAACACGACATCGAGCCGCGCCAGCGCTTCATCCTGCGTGCACCCGAGCGCTGGAACGTCATATTGACAGCCGTCGACACCGCGTACCGCCTCCGAGAGCTCGAACGTGTCCCCGTTGAGGACAAGGTCGTTCGCGTTCTCGCCGAGGGCCGTCAAATGCTCGAGAAAGAGCGCGAACTCGTCGTCCCATCGAAAGTCTTCGGTGGGGTGCCAAGCGCCAGATTCGTCGCGGCCGGTCCCGATATGCAGGTCAGAGATCACGGTGACGAGACGCGGCCCGGTTTGCGCCTCGAGCGAGCTGATTGCGTCCGGGCCGGCGACCCCGATTCCTAGGCCGATCCACAAGACTGCGCGAAGAGCGGCGCCGACCAGGGGCGGGAGACCGGCGACGCGGTGAGGCTGATCGTCAGACGTCACACGAGTGCCCATGCGTGGTTACTCTCCTGGGGCCGCAGCCAATGACACGCGGATGATTTCTTTGTCGTTGCGGGCCACGATATGGCGATTGGCGTAGGCGGGATGTGACCAATTCACAACCGGACCCTGGCCGCGCCGTCGCACATACGGATGGGTCGGTTCGATCAGGCGTGTGCGGCTGATCTCGGTGTAGCCTGCGGGTGACAGCTCGGCAATGACAAGGTCACCGTTATCAGTGTTGATGAAATAGCGGTCGCCATGCCTCACGAAGAACGCTGTCGCCCAGTGAGCGTCTTCGCCGATGAGGTCCCACGACTCCCAGATACGTTCGCCGGTCGTGGCGTCGAGGCATCGCAAGAGCCCGTTGCCGTCCAGACCATAGAGGTATTGACCATCGAGGACTGGCGTACTGATCACCGAATTGAACGTGTTGACGTCGGTGCCGTACTCCGGGTCGGCTTCACCGGCCCCTTTCCAGAGCAGCGAAGCGTCGGGGTGACCGTCGGAGTTTGCATCATGCCCTGTCAGCGTCATCATGACGGCTCCGCCATATTGCGATGTGACGAATAGATGATGGCCATCCCGAACGGCGGTGGCGGGATTGATGCCCATATCGACGATGTGCGGCACCTCCCAGAACACCGTCCCGGTGGCGGGGTCGAGCGAGCTAATCGCACGCGGATGCCAGGCGATGAGCTGCGAGGGACCGCCGGCCTTGACCAGCATCGGTTGTGAATAGCCGGGTTCCCAGTCGGACGAGAGCGCCCGCCAGAGCTCCTCACCGGTGCGCGTGTCAAACGCCATGAATTTTGCGTCGGGCTCACCGCCCACCAGCGCAATCAGACGGTCGTCATCCACAAGCGGCGCCCCGGACATCCCCCACGACGGCACGGTCGCGTTGAAGTCCTGGACATAGTCTTTTTCCCACACGATGTGGCCGTCACCCACATCCAGGGCCAGCAGGTTTCCCATCGCTCCCAGCACATATACGAGGTCGCCATCGACAGTCGGGGTTGCCCTCGGGCCGATCGCGTAGACGAGCTGGAGCCCCGCATAGTCGGTCTCCCACTCCGTGGTCCACAGGACCTCGCCCGTTTCCTCGTCGAGCGCCACCGCCCGCTCTATGGCACGTGTGCGCCGGGGGTCGGGCGCGAAGCCGTCGGTTATGAAGACGCGGCCATTCGCCACCGCCGGTCCGGAGTACCCACTGCGGACAGGTGTCCGCCAGCCCACCACGAGACCCGCAGGAGGAAACGTGTCGAGGATGCCCGTCTCGGTCCAGATACCTTCCCGCCCCTGTCCTCTCCATTCTGGCCAGTCCCTTGCAGTGAAGGTGGGTGTGTTACGTTCGCCGTCCTCCAACGCGGTTTGAGCGTAAGCAGGAGCTATGATGATCGCTGGCAGCGCAATCGAGAGGACCGCCCTCGATACGGCGTGGACCCGGCGTTTCGACATTTGCACATCCTCTCACAGTGGGACCGGAGGATGCGAGAGTGTCGCCCGGGGTTCTGAGCCGCTTGTATCATGGGGGCCTCCTCTCAACGCACCCACGCCTGGCCCAGTGATCGATACCGCGCTCCTCGACGCCCTCTCCCGCTACTGGGGATACACCGAGCTTCGCCCTTTGCAAAAAGAGGCGATTGTCGCCAACCTCGCCGGCCGAGACAGTGTGGTGGTGTTGCCGACAGGCGGTGGTAAGTCTCTGTGCTTTCAAATGCCGGCACTTCTGGGACCCACCGATGCCGGTATCGGGCTTGTCGTCTCACCGCTGCTGTCGCTGATGAAGGACCAAGTGGACGGGCTGGTGGCCAGCGGCATACCCGCCGCAGCGCTCAATAGCTCTCTGGACAGCGCCGAACGAGCACGGGTGATGGACGACCTGGACGAGGGCCGTTGCCGCCTCTTGTATGTCACACCAGAGCGTCTGGTGGGCGAAGGCGGCGAGTCGTTTCGGGCGCGATTGCGGGAGTGGGGCGTCCAGTATCTCGCGGTGGACGAGGCACATTGCATCAGTCAGTGGGGGCACGAGTTTCGCCCCGAATACAGAAACTTGGGCCGGTTGCGTGAGGACTTCCCAAACCTGTCGATCCACGCGTTTACGGCGACCGCCACTGAGCAGGTCCGGCAAGACATCATCGAACAGCTGGGACTGCGCGAGCCCGAACAGCTGGTGGGTTCGTTTGACCGGCCGAATCTCCATTATCGCGTCCGACCTCGACTAAGCCTCAAAGACCAGATCCTGGATGTGGTCGGCCGGCATCTCGCCGAGGCCGGCATCGTGTACTGCACATCGCGACGCGACGTTGACCGGCTGGCGGCATGGTTGGCCGACCTTGGTCATCGCGCCCTGCCTTATCACGCCGGGTTGCCGGACAACGTACGGCGTCGGCACCAGGAGGATTTTCTTCAGGAGCGCACCGACATCATGGTGGCGACCGTGGCGTTTGGGATGGGTATCGACCGGTCAAACATCAGATTCGTGATTCACGCGGGTGCGCCGCGCTCACTCGAACACTATCAGCAGGAGTCAGGTCGGGCCGGTCGAGATGGTCTCGAAGCCGAGTGCGTGCTGGTGTATTCTGGGGCCGACTTCGTGAAGTGGCGGCAGATGCTCGAGACAAGCGGGGAGCTGTCGGACGGTGCTCGGACTCTGCTCCGGGAGATGGAGCGCTATGCCGCGGGTACTCGGTGTCGACATCGCGTTCTTGTCGAGTATTTTGGGCAGACCTATGAACGCGACCACTGTGACGCGTGTGACTGGTGTCTCGAAGAACTGGAGCGCGTCGACGACGCGGTCGCGCTCACTCGAAAAATCCTGTCGGGAGTGGCCAGACTTCGCCAATCGTGGGGAATGGGTCACGTGGTCGATGTGCTACGCGGCCGAACGACAGAGCAGGTCACGTCGCGTCGCCACGACCAACTCAGCACGTTCGGCCTGCTGAGCGACGTGCCGGTGGCCGAGCTTCGTGGATATCTCGACCAGCTGACCCAGCAGGGCTTCTTGCGGCGGACCGCCGGACAATATCCGATTCTGCAGCTGACCGACGAGGGGTTGGCTGCGCTCCGCGGCGCGGCGGCCGTCGAGCTCTATCGTCAGCCTCGTCCCGCCGCTCGGAGGGCCGCTCGCCGGGCCGGTGACGCGATCGCGTCATCGTCCTGGGACGGGGTCGATCAAGGTCTGTTCGAGGCACTGCGGGCCTGCCGTCTCGAGGTGGCGCGCGCGCGTGGCGTGCCACCGTATGTCATTTTCCACGACAGTACCCTTCGTGGACTGGCTCGAAATCGCCCCTCGACTCCGGGAACGCTTTTGGGCATTCCGGGGATTGGTGAGCGCAAGGCAGATGACCTTGGGCCGCTCTTTCTGGAGGCGATCCGCGACTACTGTGAGGCGAACGATCTCGCTCTTGACCTAGGCAACCGAGGGGCGGCCAGTCCGACGACGGCTTCAAGCTCATGATGGCGTATGCACCGGCTGGCGTATCGGTTGGAATCCCCGCTGACGAGGCTGAGGACCTTCTCGAATCGGAGTCCCCCCCGGAGTGTGAGAACGAGATCAGCCGTTTTGCGCGATTGCCGCTGTATCTCTCCGTCGCGATGTTTGCGATGGTCTGTATAGCGGTCCCGATCGCGCTGGGCTTCCCGCTCTTCTTGACCGTCGGCGGATGCCTGCTTGTCGGCTGTCTCGTCGTCAGTTTGACGGCGAACGACGCGGGGCGACGAGCCCGTCGCTATGCGTCACACGGAGCCTATTGTTGCGCGATCGGCGTCCTGGGGTCCGCCGTGTTTCAAGTGGGTGTGAACCCGGTGGTCATCGTCTATTGCTCCGGCGTCATGATGCTTGCTGGGGCACATCTCCTCGGCGCCAGGGTGACTATCTATTGGAGCATTCCCACGTTGGGTTTGGCTGCGGCGACGGCCTCGATCCCACAGGACGAGATCCGGGAGGTTGCGGCGTTGGCGTCGATTGTGTGTCGCGACGGAGCGTTGCTGACCATGGTGGCGTTGTCCGTGGCCTTTCGCCGTGCCAACGATCGGCAGTCGGCCGAGTTGTTCAAGACCGCCACGACCGACGCCCTGACCGGTCTGGCCAACTGACGCGCGCTCCGAACAGCCGCTCACTGACGCGCTGCATCGGTCCGCCCGTTTTGGCCGGCAGGGGGCGCTGGTGGGTATCGACTTCGACGGTTTGAAGAGCGAGAACGATCGTTTGGGTCACGAAGCTGGCGATGACCTTCTTCGGGCCGCCGCCAACCGTATCGCAGAGTGCATTCGAGATGTCGACACGGCGGCCCGGCTTGGCGGTGACGAGTTTGTGGTGCTGCTCGCCGAATACGATGTGGCGCACGGGGGCGAGGCGTTTGCTCGGAGGCTCCTCGGGAGCTTCTCGGAGCCGTGCCTGGTGGGCGGTGAGATGATCCCAACCTCGGCGAGTCTTGGAATCGCGTATTTCTCCTCCGATTCCGTTACGACCGATGAGTTACTCCAGCGTGCGGACGAAGCGATGTATCAGGCCGAACGGGCCGGCGGTAGCCGCATCGTCTCCGGCTAGGGCTTGCAAGAAATCAATGCGCAAGAGGGGCTGTTTCAAGCCCGTAGTGCACGACTCCATGAGTGCAGGCCCGAGAAGAGCATCATTGTCAGCGGTTTCGTCCGGCGCGAACGCATACCAATCTTCAGTCCAGCGTTCTCGGTCGAGCCCCGTGCACTGTCCAAAGGCGTGAGAGACTCAGGGGCAGGGCTTTGCCATGGGGCGAGCGTCATTCGGATGCCGCCGGTGTGGCATCGTTGAGGTAGACACGCATGTGGTTCATCTGGGTTCTCGCAGGGGTGCTGGTCGTGATCATCGGATACGACCTGACCCAACGCTCCCATGCCATCCTCCGCAATTTTCCCGTCATTGGGCATTTCCGATATTGGCTCGAAGCGCTGGGACCAGAGCTGCGGCAATACATCGTCACTGACAACGACGAAGAGCGACCGTTTAGTCGTGACCAGCGCCGGTGGGTGTATGCGTCATCAAAGGCTGACGACGCAACGTTTGGCTTTGGGTCCGATAACGAGATGGAGCTTTCGTCGAACTACCTGATCATCAAGCACGCCGCGTTTCCCCTCTCCTCGCCAGTGCCCGGGGCTTCCGACCACGACCCCAGCTACGCCATCCCCTGTCTCAAGACGTTGGGCGCGTTTCGACGACGGGACAAAGCTTTTTGTCCCGCGTCGATTGTCAACGTGTCGGGTATGAGCTTTGGCTCGCTGAGTGGGCCGGCGGTCGAGGCGCTGAACCGCGGCGCGGCAATCGCCGGGTGTCTACACAACACCGGAGAGGGCGGCATCTCGCCACACCACGATTGTGGTGGCGACCTCGTATGGCAGATCGGGACAGCGTACTTTGGCTGCCGCGATGCCGGAGGCCGCTTTAGCCTCGAGGCCTTTCGTGAGGTCGTCAACCGGCATCCAGCGGTGCGGGCCATTGAGATCAAGCTGAGCCAGGGTGCAAAACCCGGTCTGGGCGGACTGCTCCCGCGCCGCAAGATCACATCGGAAATCGCGCGTATCCGAGGCATCCCGTTGGACCGCGACTGTGTTAGCCCCGCCGCCCATCGTGAGTTTCGGGACGCCGATAGCCTCCTCGACTTCGTCGAGCTACTGGCGAGCGAGAGCGGTCTCCCCGTGGGTATCAAGTCGGCAGTCGGAGAATCAGAGTTCTGGAGGGATCTCGCGCGGCTTATGGCGCGGGGGGACCGCGGGGTCGACTTCATCGCGGTCGACGGTGGCGAGGGCGGGACCGGCGCGGGTCCGCTTGTCTATACCGATCACGTCGCCCTCCCGTTCAAGATCGGGTTTAGCCGAGTGCACCGCATTCTGTCGGACGCGGGGGTCGGGGACCAGGTGGTGTTTATCGGTTCGGGAAAACTCGGCTTTCCCGAGTCGGCCTTGGTCGCTCTCGCGCTCGGGTGCGACATGATCAATGTCGGCCGTGAGGCGTTGTTGTCGATCGGCTGTATCCAAGCCCAGCGATGTCACAACAATCACTGCCCAACCGGGGTGACGACGCAGAATCGTTGGTTGACTCGCGGGCTCGACCCGAAGTCAAAGTCGGTCCGGATGGCCACCTATGTCGCACGACTCCGCCGCGACCTGCTGAGGGTGGCCCGCTCGTGTGGTGTTCCGCATCCGGCGCAGGTCTCGGCGTCGCAGCTCGAGTTGCTCGACAACCGCTACGGTGCTCGGACTGTCGCGGAAGTCTTTGGCGGGGGACGAGAAGGACTCCGGAGTGCGCCGGGCGCGACGACGACGAGCGACAACCCCGAGATTCGCATCTGAAGAGTGCCTTGCGCCAGGCGGCCCTCGGAACCCGCGGCTTTGACCTCATCTCGACGGCGGTGCCCTAGTCGCCTCGACGGGACGCTCACCCGCTAAATGCGTTCGAGCTGGATGGCTTGGATCCATCCAACTTTTCCGTCTTCGAGCACGATCTCGACCCAGGCCGCCGACTGTCGGTCGATCCTCACGGTGGTACCCTCGTGCACCGCGAATATCGTCAGCGCGCTGTCGTCCGACGGGGCGCTGTGGACAGCGGCCTCGCCGGCCATCACCACTGCCTCGTCGACGATGCCGATGCCCAGTTCCCGGATGGTCAGGTTGACGCCAAAGACGAGGGTGACCGCGCCGCTGGTGATCGCGATCCGGCGACACCATACGACGACCGACGCTGATGGTCGCAAGACTGCGAACGCGGCGGTCGTCATCGCAATGACGTAGGCGACACCGACGAGCCATGCGAGCGCCGTCGCCGGCACCAGCTCGAGCCACCACCGTGCCAAGCGAAAGAGCCAGAATCCTGGGAGTGGGAGGATATCGTCGATGGTCAACGACCGCGCGAGCGCAAGGTTGGCACGCACATCGTCGTCTCCCGGGAGCAGTCGCCGGGCGCGCTCATAGTAGAGGATCGCGCGACCGAGCTCGCCAAGCTTGAAGTACGTATTGCCGATGTTGTAGTAGAGCTGCCCGCTCTCAAACCCGCTGTCCGCGATCAGCGCATAGTTTTCTAGCGCGCCCTCATAGTCTCCGGCTTGATATCGCTGATTGCCTTCGTCGAAGAAGGTGCTTTGGCCCGCGGACACGCCGACGAGCGCCAATTCGAGCGCGACGGTGACGATCCACGTCAGAAAGGGTCTCGAGGTCATCGTATACACGTGTCGAGGGCCGTCAGGGCCTCTTCGGCCCGAGTCAGCGTCTGTTGCATCACATCTTCCGTCGTCTGGTTTGGCTCGGGCGCGGCAGGTGTCTCGGTCGGAGAAAACCGCCACCGGTCGCAGTCCTCGAGGCAGTCGAGATAGGCGTCCACCGCGGCCTCCGTCGCACCTCTTGCCACCAGCCGGGCTCGGACGTCGTCACGCATGATGCCGGCCTCGGCCAGGTTCAACGTATCGGCGAGAAAGCCCTGCAATGCGCGCCCGACCTCGGTATAGAACTCGCGAGCGCGTTCGGGCGAGCGCACCGACTGGGCTGTGGCCAGGCGTCGATGGGTCATTTTTGAGGCCCGACGTCGACGGGCGTAGGCCACATTCTTTTGTAGGTGATCTCGGTGGCGGCGGGTAGTGACCGCGCCGGCAACGGCGATGAGTGGGAGCAGGAGCGTTAACCAGAAGGCCGTCCCGTGCCAGAGTGACGCACCGATCGCGCTGAATGGGTGTGCCGCGGTTCGTATGAAGCGAACGTCCTCGCGTTCAAGGTCAAGCCCGGTCCGTCGCCGGCGGGGGCTCGCGTCGGGCGCGGCCAGAGGATCGCCACCGATGGTTACGGCGATCGGGTTAGACGAGGCGATAGCATAGGTGATGCGGTCGCCGTGGAAGTAGCTCAGGTCGACCGCGGGAATCGTCACCCGTCCTGGGGCCCGCGGGACGACGACATACTCGAAGGTCTTGTAGCCACGAATGCCGCTGTCAGGGTTGCCGGCCGTCTCGTCGCCGGCCCCGGATTGGATGGTCGCAACAAATGGCACGGATTCGACGCGCTCCGTGACCTCGGGCGGATACACCTCAAAGTCCGGCGGGAACGCGAGCCCCGGCTCGGTCAATGTACGGATATTCCCGGTGCCTGAAATCTCGACCCGATATGTAAGCGCTTCATTGGTCGCGACCTCCGTGCGGTCCATCGAAGCGTTGACCTCAAGTTGACCCACTAACCCCGTGAACTCCGGCGGTTGCCCCGGTGGCAGCGGAAGGACTTCAAGCTCGATCGACTCCGATCCAACGACCACCGGGACGCGGGAGCCAAAGAAGGGGTCGTTGAAGAAGCTTCGCGACCGTCGCTGGACGCGGACCTGCGCTTCCAGTGTCAAGGGCTCGATGGTCTTGGCGCCCGTACTCGTCGGGAAGAGTGCCACGCGACGCAGCAAGACGGTCGCGTATCGGACGCCGTCTCGCAGAACCTGCCGGGTGCCGTCCTGGGGCGGCGTGAGCTCTTCAACCCAGAAGCCGGAGGCGCTTGGGAGGTCGGTCACCGTATACCCCGTGACCTCGACCCGCGTAAAAAGTCGGTACTCGACGACGATTGGCTCATTGACGTAGACACGGCGTTTGCTCACGGTGGTGGTGACGAACAGATCCTCCGGCCCCGTCACATCATTTCGGCCGCGTCTGTCACCACGGGGAGTGCGTTGGGGCGCGTCGGTGACGCGGACGGTCAACGGCTCGGTGACAAGGTCCTGTCCACCCGTACTGAGCGAAATCGGTCCGATCTCAAACGTGCCGGTTGCGGTTGTCTGATAGTGATACTGGATCGTGAGCGACACCGATGTCCGGCCGCCCACCAGCTGCATCGATGTCGAGCTGCCGGAGCCGACAAAGGCCGCAAACGCGGAGAGGTCCGGAAGCACAGGGTCCTCATCCAGTTGTTGCGTGCCCGAGATTTCGAGGTTCAGCACGAACTGTCCGCCAACCGCGACCTCGGATTGACTGAGATACGCTTGGGCCTCCTGGGCGGATGCCGTCGCGGTGACAGTCAGGAGCAGACACAGCGTGATGAGGGCGCGGGTGAATGTGGCCAAATTCAGCAGACACACCCTGGTCACTGGAGGCATCGAAGCGACCGCGGTCACTGGGTCTGCAAAGACGACCAGATTCACCAGGGTCTCCTTGGCGGACGCGCCGGGGCGGTGACGCGGCGCTGCCGTTGTATCTGACTGGGGTCTTCCTCAACCGCTTGCAGTAGGCGTTCGGCGTCCTCACGAGACAGCTCACCGGGCTGCGGTTGGTCCTCTGCGGCGTTGGCGCTCGCGGGCTGGTCTTCTGGCGCGTTTTGATCTTCGTTCTGGTCTCCGCTCTGGTCCTGTTCCTGGTTCTCGTTTTCCTGTTGCTCCTGCTCGTCTGGAGGAGGCTCCTCGTCCGGTTGGGGTTCGTCTGACTCGTTCTCTCCCGGCGGGTCTTGTTCGGCCCGCTGCTCTTCTTCGCCCTCACTGTCCGGGTCTGGAGGTTGGTCGGATGACTGCTGCTCCTGCTCTTGCTGCTCCTGTTGCTGAAGCTGCTCGAGCGTGACCTCGAGGTTATGTTTCGCGTCCGCGTCCGCTGGATTTCTACGTAACGCTTCTTTGTATGCCTCAAGCGCCGGTTGGAGTTGTTGTTGGCGATACAGCGTGTTGCCCAAGTTGTACCAAGCCTGCGCCGCGACCACCGGGTCCTCGCTCTCGCTCGCCTGCGTGTAGGCCGCCATCGCGCGCTGGAGTTCTTCTGTGCGATACAGTGCATTGCCGTCATTGAACGGCGCAATCGGAGAGTCTGGCGCTTCGCGCAGTGCCTCTAGATATTGCTCGTGGGCCTCGTCGTAACGCCCTTCCTCGTATAGCCGATTGCCCGCCGCCACTTCACGGCGTCCGGCCTGACCGGTGGCAATAGCCGGGAGGAGCAACATCGTCAGCATCCCGAACGCGGTCAGACGGACGAGGTCGCCCATCACTTGAATCTCCCGGCCCAGGCGACATCGACACGGCGTCGTTCGGGGACCAGCGCCTCGACGACGAGCAGCAGCAGGGCGAGACCAAGGAACAGTTGATACTGCTCGTCAAAGATCGTCACTTGCTCTACGTCGAATTGTTGGCCGTCCGCCGCGGAGAGTTCCTCGGCGAGCACAGCGAGCTCGGTGCCACCGGGGGACGCATGATAGTACGCGCCATCGGTGCGAGAGGCGAGACGCTGGAGGGTCGCTTCATCGAGCCGGGTCGTGACCACGCGTCCGTCGGCGTCCCGCTTGAATCCTTGTGTCTGGCCGTCCGCGTCAACGTCCGGTATGGGCACGCCCTCGGTTGACCCGATGCCGACTGCGTAGATTCGCACCTCCTCCTCGATCGCGCGATCCAGTGCGGCCTCAACCTCTCCTTCGTGGTCTTCGCCGTCGGTGATGATGACCAGCACGCGGTGACGCCGGTCGGTCTCTGCGAATGCGTCCAATGCGACGTCGATCGCCTGTCCGAGGTTGGTGCCCTGCACAGAGATCATGCCGGTGTCCATCGCGTTTAGGAAGAGCGTGGCGGCACCGTAGTCGAGCGTCAGAGGGCTTTGCACGAACGCCTCGCCGGCAAAGGCCACCAGCCCCACCCGGTCTCCTTCCAATCGGGCGATCAAGTCCGCAATCGCGAACTTCGCTCTATCCAACCGATTTGGCGCGATATCCTCTGCCGCCATCGAGGCCGACAGATCCAAGGCGACGATAATGTCCTGCCCTTCGCGACGCACGGTTTCGACGCGGCTTCCGAACTGCGGTCGGGCGAGGGCGGTGACGGTCAGCGTCACCGTGACGACGAGCAGCACCGCCTTTGCCGCGCGACCACGCGGGCTGACGCTTGCGGTCAGACGCGCGAGGAGCCGTCGGTCCCCAAAACGTGAAAGGTCGCGACGCGTCCTGACCCGTGCCCACCACAGGACCAGGACCATCATCGGGACCAGCCCCAACGCCGACAACATCTCACTGGCAGCAAATCTGAACATCTAGTGGCTCTTCAACTTTCGAACAGTGGGTTGTCGGAGCGCACAATGTGGGCCGATTGTAAACGACGACCAACGCCGCGGGGTGCGGCGAGGGCCAGCGACAACCTCACTGTTTGAAGGTTGAAGAGCCACTAGCTGCGCCCGGTTAGGGCAACCTCCGCATCACCGTCCGTCCAAGACCGACCTCGAGCATCAGCGCGGCCAGCCCCAGTATCAGGGGCAGGTGAAACAGCTCACCGTACCGCGTAAATTGCTCGAGCTCGATCTCGGTCGTCTCGAGCGCGTCGATTTCTTCGTAGATTCGTTCCAGGCTTGCCCGGTCGGTTGCCCGGAAGTATCGACCGCCGGTCAGCTCCGCGGTTTCCTTTAGCGTCGCCTCATCGATATCGACTCGCACTTGGGCGTATCGGCGTCCAAAGAGCGGGTCGCTGACCGGCATACGGGCCATTCCTTGGGTCCCGGCGCCGATCGCATACACCCGCACGTCGAGGGCCTTGGCCATCTGGGCCGCCGTCACCGGGTCAATCTCCCCTCGATTGTTCCGACCATCGGTGAGCAGGACGATGACCTTTGAGGCAGCATCCGAGTCCTGGAGCCGTCTGACCGCCGTGGCAAGCCCCATACCGATGGCTGTACCGTCTTCCAGAATACCGACCTCGAGCTCGCCGAGGATCGTGGCGACCACGTCGTAGTCGAGCGTCAATGGTGCCTGGGTAAAGGCGCCGCCGGCAAACACCACCATGCCAATCCGGTCATTTCGACGGCCCCGCACGAAATCCGCGGCGACCTGCTTGACCGCTTCTATCCGGTTGGGTTGGATGTCTTCGGCCAGCATCGAGCTCGACAGGTCAAGCGTGAGGACGATGTCGATACCGTCCGTCGTGACGGTCTCGGCCGTGACGCCGCTTTGCGGTCGGGCAAATGCGACGATCAAAAAAATAAGAGCCAGTGCCCGTAACGCAAAGAGGATGTGACGATACCGCCCGTTTCGGCGCCGGTCGGCCTGGGTAATTGGGGCGAGCGACGAGTACCGCAGCGACGCGCCTTGCCGTCGACCGAGTCGCGCATACCAGACGGTCAGCAGCGGGACGACGACCAAGAGCACCAGGTAGAGCGGGTCAGCGAACCGATAGATCACGCCACGCGCTCCTGCGTTGGGGACGCCTCTGTGTTTGGCGAAGGCACGGCGGCCAGGGTCGTGACATCGACCAGTCCGCGACCGAGTCCGACCAGGTCGTGACAGTCCGTGGGCTCGGGCCGATGTTTCGCGAACTTGACGAGGTCACACCGGTCGAGGAGCTGTCGGAACCGTCCGACGACATCGCTCCGGGTCCCGGTCGTGCGAAGTCCCGCGAGGACCTCGCCCGTGGTCATCTCCATGGCCTGGACGTTGAAGCGGCCTTCGACATAGACCCGCATAATGTCGGATAGACGTATGTGATACGTCTTGACCTCGCCCCGCGTCAGGAGGCCGGACAATTCGAGCGCCAGGAGCGACTCGTAGGCGACCTCGTCAGCCGGACGCGCGGGTGGCGGCGGAGCGGGTCTCGTCTCGCTGGTCGGTCGGCGAAAATAGTAGCGACGCACCAGCCAGTACAGCGCGGCCCCCCCCATCACTATCCCGATGACCCAGGGAAGGAGCGTGATGACCTGGAACGGAATCGTGAGCGGGCCCTTGATGTCTCGGATGTCGCCACTGTCGTCTCGGCCCACGCTGGTGACGGTGATGACCGCCGGGTTGGTGGAGAGCGAGAAGGGGTCAGTGGTCTCGTCGTCAGAGACGACCTGCACCAAGAAAGTGGGGACCGTCAGCTCGCCGAGCTCGAACGTCGTGACGGCGAGCTCGGCGGTCGAGCGCAGGCGGTCATTGTCGACGACCGGCTCTGTCACGGTCATTGCGAGTAACTCGAACGGTGCCAGCTCGACGGGGTCGGGCCAGATCAGATGCGTGTCGAGAGGGTGCGTGATGGTCACTGCCACTGTCACCGGGTCGCCGAGAGTGATCGACGTGGGGTCGACCGTGACGTCCAGTCGGGGTGGCGCGTTCTGTGCTCCGGAGGCTCTCGGCCAGAGCACGCCCAGGAGCACTGTGGCCACGAGAAGAATTTGAGTCGACTTCATTTAGACCAAGGTCCTTAGCGCCCGAATCGTTTGGCCCGCTGTCGAAAGAACTTCATCAACGCGTCAGTGTATGGCCGCTCCGTCCCGATCTCGATGGTGTCGACCTTGGTCTTGCGGAACTGTCGCTCGATCGTCGTCTGCCGTTCAGCGGCGTCCCGCCGAAAGGCCTTCCGGAATGCAGGGTCCGACAAATTCACGGTGACGTGCTCCCCCGTTTCAGCGTCTTCGAGCTCGATATACCCAACCGGAGGTAGCTCTTGCTCGTGGGGGTCCCGCATGCGTATGGCGACGGTGTCGTGTCTCCGTCCCGCGATTGCCAGTGCTTTGTGATAGCCGGTGGCAAGGAAGTCCGATACGAGAAACACAACCGCGCGACGCCGCTGGACGCGATTCAGATACTCGAGCGCGCCCGCGACATCGGTACCGCGTCCCTCGGGTCGGAAGTAAAGCAGCTCGCGCAATACCCGGAGGACGTGGCGACGCCCTTTCCGAGGCGGGACAAATTTCTCGATCCGGTCCGTAAAGATAATCAGACCGACCTTATCGTTGTTAGTGATCGCGGAAAATGCGAGGACCGCGCAGATCTCCACGGCCACCTCGCCCTTCATTCGCGATTGGGAACCGAACTCGCCGGAGGCGCTCGCGTCGACCACGAGTATCACCGTGAGTTCGCGTTCTTCGTCAAAGACTTTGACAAAGGGGGTTCCGGCGCGGGCGGTGACATTCCAGTCGATGTTGCGGATGTCGTCGCCGTATTGATACTCCCGCACCTCGGCGAAGTTCATACCTCGCCCTTTAAAGACCGAGTGATATTCGCCCGAAAACACGTCATTGACGAGGCCCTTGGTCGCGATCTCGACACGACGTACCTGTTTGAGAATCTCGCGGTGAATCATCAGCGGGCCCGCTACGGCACTTCAATATTGTTGAGCACGCGGTTGACCACGTCGTCCGCCGTGACATCCTCCGCTTCGGCTTCGTAGGTCAGTAGGACGCGATGACGGAGCACATCCAGTCCGATCGAGCGCACGTCTTCGGGAGTGACGTAGCCGCGCCGCCGCAGAAACGCGTGGGCGCGCGCCGCTTTTGCCAGGTTGATGGTGGCGCGTGGCGACGCGCCAAACGCGATCAGCTCGGCGAGGTCCGTGAGGCCGTAGTCTTTTGGTTGGCGGGTCGCAAACACCAGGTCCACGATGTATTGCTCTACCTGCGGGTCCATATAGATCAGCTCAACCGCTTTCCGCGCTCGGACGATCTCTTCCGGGTCGACGACGGCGCTGACCTCTGGCGGCGGACCGCCGGACATCCGGCGCATGATTTCCAGCTCCTCGTCTTTGCTGGGGTAGCCCACCGAGAGTTTGAGCATGAAGCGGTCGACCTGTGCTTCGGGCAGTGGATAGGTCCCCTCCTGCTCGATCGGGTTCTGGGTCGCCAAGACGAGAAACGGCGAGTCCAGCGGAAACGTGGCGTCGCCGATGGTGACCGTGTGCTCTTGCATCGCCTCCAACAGCGCTGATTGCACCTTGGCCGGCGAGCGGTTGATTTCATCCGCCAGCACGATGTTGGCGAAAATCGGTCCCTTGCGTGTCTTGAACTCTGAGCGTTGCGGGTCGTAGACGAGTGTGCCGATCAGGTCGGCAGGTAGTAAATCTGGTGTGAACTGGATACGGCGAAACTTTGTACTGATGCTTGCGGCCAAGACGCGGACCGTCATCGTCTTGGCCAGACCCGGCACGCCTTCCATCAACACGTGGCCATCGGCTAGCAGCCCGACCAGGAGTCGCTCGACCATGTAGCGCTGTCCGACGATGACGCGACCCACCTCGTCCAGGAGGCGGGCGACAAAGGCGCTCTCAGTCTGAATCTTCTCCTGAATTGCTTCGATATCATGATCCACGGTACGAAACACACTCCTCTCTGTGGACGGGGTCGGGTCTCTGGAAGCGCTCACGCGCTCGCTGAATCAGGCGTTCCTGAAAGCGACGCCAACAACTTGCGAAGGAGTGTCGCCAGGATGTCGCGTTCGCCCTTTGCCAAGGCGTCGTCCAGTACTCTATCTTGGTTCTCGAGGTAGGCGGTCGTGACCTGGTCGATACGCTCGCGACCGCTTTCGGTGAGGTTGAGGAGCACCCCCCGCCGATCGCTTGGATTCGTGATGCGCTTGACGAATCCTGCGGTCTCCAAACGGTCAATCCGGTTTGTCAGTCCACCCGATGTCACCATCAGCGGATCGAGAAGGTCACGTGGGGCTGGATGGGAATCCGGGGCCGTTCGTATCGCGGCCAACAGCTGGAACTCGACATCACTCAAACCATACTGGTCGAGGACGCTCGAGGCATTCTCCTCGGCCACCCGCGCGAGGCGGGTGATGCGGGCTAAGACTCCCAGCGATGATGAATCCAAATCGGGCCGTTCGTGGGCCCACTGCTCGATCATCAGGTCCACTGGACATTTCTTCATCATAAGAATCTAATAAATAATAAAACATAGCGTAAAGATTCTTGATCTATTTATATCTTGTTTTTATTTACTCTCTGCGCAGAGACATCAAATCGGCCAGCCCACGCCGGGTCACATATGATGCCCAGTGCGACTGATCATTGTGGGCAGCCCAAAAGAGAACATACCGGAAAGTGAATGAAGATCATGGGGATAGGCGTCAAATTCAACGTGGTCCGCGCGTTGCTGGTGCGTGACCTTCGTCTGTACTTCACAAACCCATCCGGGTATGTGTTCGTTACGCTCTTTATCTTTCTCAGCGCCGCGGCCGCGTTCTGGCAGGCTCGCTTCTTTCTGAGCAACCTGGCCAATCTGGACCAACTGACCCGCGCGTTTCCTCAGCTCTTGCTCCTCTTCATCCCGGCTCTCACGATGTCGGTCTGGTCTGAAGAGCGCAAACAGGGCACCGACGAGCTATTGCTGACCCTCCCCGCAAGTGACGTAGAGATCGTACTGGGCAAGTATCTCGCGGTGGTCGGTGTCTACTCCGCGTCACTGCTGCTGTCGTTGAGTCACGTTGCCGTTTTGTCGTGGCTGGGTGATCCGGATATCGGACTGATGCTCGGCAACTATCTCGGGTTCTGGCTTCTGGGCGCGGCGCTGATAGCGGTAGGCATGCTGGGGTCGCTGCTCACGACGAACGCCGCCATCGCATTTGTCCTCGGCGCGCTGTTCTGTGCGTCGCTCCTGTTCGTCGAGGTCGGGACATCACTCTTCAACCGCTCGCTTGCGCGGTCGTTGGCGCCGTTCGGAGTGTTTGGGCATTTTCAGGATTTTTCTGATGGTGTCGTGAGCCTGACCGCGGTTCTCTATTTTGCGTCTGTCGCGGGCGTCTTTCTCTATATCAACGTGCTTCTTCTCGGGCGACGTCATTGGCCACGGAGCGCGGGAGCGTTTCCGATGGGCCTTCAGCATGTAGTCCGGACGTGCGCGGTCATTACGATTGTCGTCTGTGCCAACGCCGTGGCGACTCGTGCGAGTGCCCGTCTCGATGTCACCGCTGAGCGACTCCATACGCTCACCGACCAAACGCACCGGCTGATTGGCGAGCTGTCACCGGAGCGCCCGGTTCTGATTCGAGCGTTTATTAGCCCTGAGGTGCCGGAACAATATGTCCAAACGCGGTCAAATCTTCTCGGGTTGCTCCGCGAAATCGACGTGCTCGCCGGGCCAAGCCTCCAGGTCCTGATTGAGGACACCGAACCGTATAGCGAGGCCGCTGTCGAGGCCCAAGATACGTTTGGGATCCGAGCTCGTCCGGTGCCCGACCTGGGTGGCGCGCGGGCCGGATTTTCGGATGTGTTCCTGGGGGTAGCGTTTATATGCGGCGCGGAGGAGCAGGTCATTCGTTTCTTTGACCGGGGACTGCCGGCAGAATACGAGATTGCCCGTAGCATTCGGGTCGTCGCCCAGACCGAGCGAAAGAGAGTCGGGGTGGTCAACACCGCGATCAGGCTGTTTGGCGGGCTCGATTTTCAGACGATGCAAAGCACACCGCCGTGGTCGATCGTCGAGGAGCTGAGAAAACAATACGAGGTCGTCGAGATCACTCCGACCGGCCCGATCACGGACGAACTTGACGGCCTGGTGGTTGCCCTCCCCTCGTCGCTCACTCAACAGCAGATGGACAACGTGCAAGCGTATGTCGAGGCTGGAAACCCGGCGCTGCTCCTGGTCGACCCATTACCCGTGGTCAATATCGGTCTCGCACCGTCCGAGGAACCTGGTGGCCAGAGAAACCCGTTCACGGCGCAGAACGAGCCGCCCCCTCCGCCCAAGGGCAATGTGAGGGCCTTGCTCTCTGACTTGGGGCTGTCCTGGGATCCGGGATCCGTTGCGTGGGACGCGCACAATCCCCATCCTGACTTGGCGCATTTGCCCCCTGAGGTGATTTTTGTCAGTCAGGGCAACGATGCCGACGGCGCGAATCTCGCGGCGTTCAGTCAAGAGCACCGGGCCAGCGAAGGGCTCCAAGAGCTCGTCCTCTTGTATCCAGGGCACCTGACCGCCGCCCCCGATAGCGATTTCACGTTTGCCCCACTCTTGCGTTCTGGCGGACTGTCCGGCATCTTGCCGTATTCGCAGATGGTGCAGCGAAGCTTCTTTGGTGTGCAGCTGAATCCGGCGCTGCCTCACCAGCCGAGTGGTCGACAATTCGTGTTGGCCGCCCATGTGTCCGGGACCGTCGAGCCGAACACCCCCGAAACGCCCGCCGGCACAGACGAGGACTCAGAGGCTGACGCCGATAGCGCTGATAGCGACGATAGTGATGACGACCAGGCGGGTGACGGAGACGCCCTTGCCGCCGCGGAGGAACCGACATCTGTCAACGTCGTGGTGGTCGCTGATCTTGACTTCATCTCTCAGCAGTTTTTTGACATTCGCCGGGCGGGGCCCGAGAACCTCAACTTTGACAACATTTCGTTCTTCCTAAATGCCATCGATACCCTCGTTGGGGACGAGTCGTTTATCGAGCTCCGTCGGCGTCGCGTGCAGCATCGGACCCTATCGCGAGTCGAGGCGCAGACGCAGGCCTTTATCGAGCAGCGGGCCAGCGAAGAGCAACAAGCGGAAGACGACGCTCAGGGCGCACTGGCGGACGCGCAGCAACGACTGAACGAGCGGGTGCAGGAGGTCCGTGACCGTCCCGACCTCGACGACCGCGCCAAACAGATAATGGCGCGGAATCTCGAGGAGGTGGAAAATCGTCGTCTTGAAGTGCTCGGCACAAGTATTGAGGCCGAGAAAGAAGCCAAGATTCAACGCAGTCGACAGAATATGGAGCTCCAGATCCGGCGCATCCAGAGTTCGATCCGGACACTGGCTGTGATGTTGCCACCAGTGCCGGTGTTCGCCTTTGGGGTCGGGATCTTCTTGAGACGAAAACAGCGAGAGCGCGAAGGGGCCGCCGCGGCCAAGCGGCTGAGGTCCTAACACGCGTCATGAGCATTGGAGCAGGCCATGAGCACTATGAATGAAACGACGAAGACAGTTGGGGTGGCGATCGCGGCGGCCCTCTGTGCGGTCCTGACACTAGCGACCGCGCCCACCCGTGCGACGCCGGATACGTTTGTCGAGATCGGCGACCCGTTTTTCCCGGACTTCACCGATCCCAACGAGGCGACTACGCTCGAGGTGGTGGAGTTCGATGAGGAAACGGGGGCCGCACGCCCGTTCCAGGTGACGTTCCGAGACAATCAGTGGACCATCCCGTCGCATCACAACTACCCAGCGGATGCCGCAGACCGTCTCGCCCGGACCGCGGCGGGTGTGATCGATATCGTGAAGGACGACGTACGCTCCGACAATATCGCGGACCACGAGGCGTGCGGTGTGATCGATCCGCTGGACGACACTGTGACGTCCCTGGCTGGTCGCGGACAGCGGGTCACACTGCGGGGAGAGAATGACCGCGTCCTCGCCGACTTCATCGTGGGGGACCAGGTCGAGAACCGACCCGGCTTTCGGTTTGTCCGAGTCCCCGGTCAGAAACGGATCTACGCCGCTCGCATGACCGTCGACTTGTCGACCCGCTTCGAAGACTGGATCGAGACCGATCTGCTCGGCGTGAGTCAGCCAGATATCGACCAACTGGTGCTCGCCGACTACTCGATTGACGAGCGCACACAGTCGATTGATGAACGCGACCTCGTGACCGTGACCAAGGTCGACACGACATGGGTAGGGGATGACCAGATCCCAGAGGATCGGGAACTCGACACTGTGAAGGTCAATTCGCTGCTGAGGAGCATCACGTCTCTGTCGATCGTCGGAGTGCGTCCGAAGCCCGAGAGCGTGTCCCCTCAGCTCGAGCGGACGTCGGCCGGGTTGGCCATGTCGCCTGCCGACATGTTGTCACTGCAAAGCCGGGGCTACTACTTCACCCGCGATGGACGACTGCGGTCGAATGAAGGCGAGCTTTTGGTGCGAACCGTTGACGGGATCGTCTACACCCTCCGCTTTGGAGAGGTGCTATTTGGTCGCGGCAACAGTGTGACCGCGGGCTCGGAAGAAAGCGATGACGCCGAGAGCGGTCCGGGTGAGAATCGATACTTGTTCATCACGGCCGAGCTTGATCGGAGCCTCTTTCCTGAGCCCTTGCCTCCCTCGGATACGACCTTCGAAGAGAAGGCAGAGGGCGACTGGACAGACGCCGACTACGCCAACCAGACGCTACGTGACGCCCATGACCAGCGGAGCGCCGCGATCGCTGCCGGGGAAGAGCGAGCTGCCGCCCTGCAGGAGCGCATCGGCGCGTGGTACTACGTCATCTCCTCGGAGAGCTTTGACGAGGTGAGTCCCGACCGGGAGGCGCTCACAAAAGAGAAGCCCGCGCCGCCGGCCGCGGAATAGCAGCGCGTCCCCCGGGTGCTTGCGCCGCTCGCCGTTGATCAGGCCGCCAGTCTTTGCTCGTGCGGCCACCAGACCGTCGGCCGTTCCACTCCATGCACTGCTACAAGTTGGGACTAACCATGAACAAGACACACTTGTGCTTCACATTCTCTTGGCTTCTTCTTCCCGCGGCTCTCATCGGGGCGACCAG
>Ga0310121_10001134_pt1 | contig 27990 bp, 27 predicted proteins | sample CB27_Tmax_986_MG_FD_203504 | JGI IMG/M metagenome (GOLD analysis project Ga0310121, IMG submission 203504) | Marine microbial communities from Western Arctic Ocean, Canada - CB27_Tmax_986 | ecosystem: Environmental > Aquatic > Marine > Oceanic | place: Canada: Western Arctic Ocean | collected... | reverse complement strand
GGCTTTCCGAGAAGGATGAGTACCTATGCAGGTCACACGGATGGTAGTGGAGTGGCCTATTCATCGCGACTCCGGCCGATTACGGACATGCGACCCAAGGTTGCCTCCCGCAATCCGTGGCAGTTCATGGCGGACACGCATTTGGTCGATTGGTTGGACGTTAAAGGGTTTGACGTTGATGTTATTACCGACGGCGACCTACATTTTGAAGGACCCGAACTACTTGAACCATACAACGTCGTGATGACGGGTACGCATCCAGAGTACTACTCGTGGGAAATGCTTCAAGGTATGCGCACTTACCTCGAGCAAGGTGGGCGATTAATGTACATGGGCGGTAACGGTTTTTACTGGGTGACACCGATGGACCCGACTGGAACTTATGTTGAACTCAGGCGGCGAGATGGCACCGAGGCTTGGCAAGGTGCTCCCGGTGAGAATCATCACAGTATTACCGGTGAACCGGGTGGTTTGTGGCGGTTTCGAGGTCGTGCGCCTCAGTGGTTGGTGGGTGTTGGTTTCACAGCGCAGGGATTTGATCGTAACTCGCCGTTCCAGCGGATGCCCGGAAGTTTCGATCCGAGAGCCGCCTTTATCTTTGAAGGCATCGATGATAACGAGCTAATCGGGAACCATCCATCGTTGGTGCTCGAATTTGGTGGGGCCGGATCTGAGTTGGACCGCGTCGATGTTGCTCTCGGGTCACCACCGCACACGCTGGTTCTGGCCAGATCGTTCGGTCATTCCGACGCATATCAGCAAGTTGTCGAAGAGGTCAACACGAGTGACTCCGAACAAGGTGGAACGATCAATAAGCTTGTCTATGCCGATATGGCTTATTTGGAATATCCGAATGGTGGTGCCGTGTTCTCGACGAGTTCCATCGCATGGGGAGGAAGTTTGTCATTTAACGACTATGACAACAATGTGTCTCGAGTTACCGAAAACGTTCTCCGACGGTTTGCCGCGGACGAACCTCTGCCTGGGCCCCAAGGGGAAACTCTAACCGACAACGGAGCGGCAGACGCACCTTAAGACACTGGCCCTGAACTTACTTACCACACATCGAGTGTATCGATGTATCAGATTGAGGGTTGGTCGGCGTTACGCAAGGCCCGACATGACCGCCGTCGGGACCGGTCTTGGGTCAGCGTTAGTCGGAACGTGTGGGCACTTGGCGTTACCAGTTTATTTACTGACATTGCGTCAGAGATGGTTGGCACGGTACTGCCGATTTATCTCGTACTACATCTCGGCCTGACCCCGTTTCACTACGGTATCGTGGACGGTCTGTATCACGGTGTGACAGCGTTACTCCGACTTTTCAGCGGCGTCGTCGTCGATCGCTCCAACCGTTGTAAGGAGTTAGCGTTCGTTGGCTACGGTATCTCTGCTGTATCGAGATTAGGATTACTGTTTGCGGGTGCCTCGTGGCCATTAATTGCGAGTGTCGTCGCGGTTGATAGAGCTGCGAAGGGGTTGCGAACCGTTCCGCGGGACGTCCTGATTTCATTGAGTAGTCAATCGGCAACATTAGCGACCTCGTTCGGCGTGCATCGTGCGCTCGACAGTGTGGGAGCGATGCTCGGTCCTCTGGTGGCACTGGCTATTTTGGCCGCACTACCAGAGGCGTTCGATGTGGTTTTTGTTTGCAGTTTTAGTGTCGCCGTTTGCGGTGTTGGTGTGCTCGTCTTCTTTGTGCGTAATCCGAAGTCGAGGGCGTCAGTGCCAGAGACTGGTGGAGTCCTGTCGTCATTATCCGAATTCCGGCGTGGACTGCAGGACCCTCGTCTCTTACGGTTGACAGCAGCAGCGACTTTATTGAGTGCGGCGACCGTGAGTGACGGGTTTATCTATCTTGTCTTACAGGATCAGGTGGGGTTTAATGCCGGCCTGTTCCCCTTGCTTTACGTTGGGACGTCGGCGTGTTACTTGGTACTTGCGGTTCCCGCCGGACGCCTAGCGGACCGAGTCGGTCGTCGAACCGCATTGCTGACAGGGTATTGTTTTCTCGCGCTTAGTTATCTCCTGACAATGCAGTCTGACATCGGTATCACCGGACTGGTCGGCTGCCTTCTGTTGCTCGGCACCCACTATGCGCTTACCGACGGGGTCCTCATGGCATTCGCCAGCGGCTTTCTTCCGATTGACCGACGCGGCACCGGGCTTGCGGCCCTCACGACCGCTACCAGTCTTACACGATTGGGTGCATCAGTTATCTTCGGGGTGTTGTGGACGCAACTGGGACTGCGTGTTGCCCTGACTGTCTTTGCGGTTGGATTATTGTTGGCTGTTGCGTTCACTTGCTTTATCGTCGAACGCGACACTAAACAGGACGTCGATAGTGATGCGAGATAGTGACCGGAGAGTTGCGTTTTACCGTCGACCTGGCGTGCTGTTTGCGTTCCTAGTAGTGGCATGCTTTGCCTTGGCGATTGGTTACTCATGGCGAGCGTCCGTGCAACGAGCTTCACTTTTTCAAGATGAGTCGCTGCCGACAATCACAAGTCTCGCGGATCTTGATGTGACGGCTGACCAACCGCAGGAAGAGGTTGTCTCGGAGGAGTCGCAATCAATGAGTGTCACGGAAGTGCCTGATGAGGTGACGAATGGTCGTGGTGTTCAGGATGCTGTCACGCCCGACGTTGTATCTGACCACCTTTCGGGTACAACCAATAGGGCTAGTGAGTTAAACGTTCCGGAGCACGCGTTTTTTATTCGCCACACAGGTTTGGACGCGAGTTACGGGATTATGAGTGCGCTTCGCCTGACAGCATCTGGAGAGGACCGGCGTGCGACACCGCTTCGTTGCGACCGGCTGCATTTTGTTAACCGACGTGGTGTTTGTCTGACGACCGACCGGTTCTACACAACCCACTCAATCATCGTGTTCAATGAGTTATTCGAACCGTTGTATACGCTTCCCTTGAACGGCATTCCCAGTCGCACCCGCTTGTCCCGTGACGGACATCGGGCCGCGGTCACGGTGTTTATGTCTGGCCATTCGTATGCTGAGGCCGGGTTCTCGACCGAAACGAGCATCATAGACACGAATACAGGCGAGCGTGTCGTCAATAGTTTGGAAGAGTTTGAATTATTCCGGGGTTCCACACGTATCCGCGCGGCCGATCTTAATTACTGGGGAGTGACATTCGGCGAAGAGAGTGATCATTTTTATGCCACGCTTGGTACCGCTGGAAGTGTCTATCTGGTCGAAGGGAGAGTGTCCGGTCGGCGGCTTTCCGTGCTTCGTGAGGGTGTTGAGTGTCCGGCGCTTTCACCCGATGAGACGCGGGTCGCATTTAAGAAACGCATGCCCACCGGCACCGATTTCGTGTGGCGCCTGCACGTACTGGATTTGGCCTCGTCTGTTGAAACACCATTGGCCGAAGTGCGGCATGTTGATGATCAAGTGGAATGGCTGAACGACCACGAGATTCTTTACGCGATGCCAGATGAATCGGCCCCAACCGCTCGGGTGACTGACATCTGGAAGGTGCCGGCGGATGGGTCAGGTAACCCCGAACTACTTCTGAAAGAGGCATTTTCTCCGGCTGTTCTTAGTCGAGACGATCGTGCCAGGTGAAAGTTTTCTTCGATGTTACGGAAGCCATCCGTGACTATAATCAAGATTCACACTTTTAGTGGAGCTCTCAATGTGTTGTGCGTTCGGCCATCTCAGCCGCTACAGTTCTGCGATGGGAGGCGATTCGATGTTTCTCCAGTTGTTTTTCGAGAAGATTAGACTTATGCCTTTTAAAGTGTTTGCGATCTTTGGGGTCTGGATTTGTCTATCTGGGAGTCTGTTGGCCGCCAACTTCTGGGAAGAGAGATTTTTCACGTCATGGTCTGAAGAGGAAGTCCAGCAGATGTTGGCGGATTCGCCGTGGTCACGCAGGGTGACCATTGTCCTTGATGAGTCGAACCGTAGCCGGACTCGCCGTCGAGCGACCACCGCTGCTGGCGACCGCGATGATGGGCGACGGATTATCCCGCCGAGCGACGTTCCGCCGCTTGAGGGGTTTGGCCCGGCTCCAGAACGGATGACGCTGACAGTGTCGTGGCGGAGCGCCCTACCGGTGAAGCAAGCGTTGGCAAGAGCCCAAGCTGGAATTGGAGAACGGATTCCAGCAGAGCAACAGGCGTTTCTTCTTCAATTTGAACCACTTTACGTCGTCTCCGTTGCTGGCGTGCCCCGTCAGTTTGCTGAGCGAGTCAAGCGATCGGTGCTTCTTGGGCAGACGCATCTGGAACGGCCGAACAAATTGCCGATTGTGGCTGAGGATATCGAGGCGTTCATAGAGAGCGAAGAAACAATCATTCTGGAGTTTGCTTTCTTGAGGGACGATCCGATCACGATCGAAGACGACGAAGTTCGGTTTTCCATGACATTGGGTGAAGTTGAGGTTCAGCGGAGTTTCAGGCCAGAGGAAATGATGTTTGGGGATTCCCTCGAGTTGTGATGGCGCAGCAGTGCGCAGTCGAAATGATTACAAGTTCTACGACTCAGCATTCTCGGCGAGAGGCTTTTCGACTTATCGGTACGGTAGCGGGTTCAGCTGTGGCTTCGGCAGTCGGTTTACCAAGGTCGGGTTTCGCTCAACAGAGTTTCGCGTCTGCGGACCAGCCTGACTTTCCTGACGGTGCGGTTATTCGAACTTTACAAGGAGACGTCAACCCCACTGAGTTAGCGAATGGAGCGACCCTGTTCCACGAACACGTCGGCCGAGCCGACGTTGACTTGGCGGTGGAGGAGCTCCGGGCGTCTGCGTTTGACGGGCTCGGTTGTATTGTTGATGCTGCTACTGGCCGTCGCAGCCCCGAACAGGCGCGCAATCTGGAAGCTATTGCTGCGCGCACTGCAGTCAGGATTATCATGGCTGGTGGTTACTTTGAAGACATCGGCTTTGCTATTTATCCGGTACGTGTTGCGGAGATGACTGAGGATGAATTGGTTGACGAACTTGTGACGGATGCGAAGTCACAACGGTGGGGTGCCTTCGGTGAGATTGCTTCTTCGCTTGAAATGCGGCCAGATGAACGGAAAGTGCATCGGGCTGTCGCGAGAGCCCATTTGCTGACCGGACTTCCGATTTTTACCCACACGCCGCATGAAAGCTGTCCGAGTTGCGCCATGGAACAACTGGATGTCATCGAGGGACAAGGGGTCAGTCTCTCCCGTGTCGTGATTGGCCACATGGCAACCATCAAACCTGAGCATCGACCTTTAGCGACGCACACCGAGGTGGCACGTCGTGGTGCGTTTGTGGGTCTTGATACACTCGGGCATGAGATGGGCAGGTCTCGGATTCCAGCGTCTGACAAGGTTCGGATGGTTCTGGATTTGATTGATGCTGGGTTCGAAGACCACATCTTGTTGTCGTCTGACCAAGGGAATGTCAATCAATTTAAGGCGAACTGGGGGCATGGATGGTCCTCGGTGTTAATGCAGTTTGTGCCAAAACTCCGATATGCCGGTGTTCCGGAAAAACTGATTCAAAAGCTGCTGGTTGATAACCCACGGCGATTTCTAGCTTTTGTACCAACGGGCTAGTTACACCGACCGTTGGCCTTGACCTCTTTCGGTTGTGTCGAGCAGAATCACCCCGTTGTATTGACCTAACGATTCATTGTCGCCGTTTTCGACTCTCGAGAATCAAAATATGCCTCTTTCATTTGTGTCCACTTTGGTCATCCCGTCGGTCTCATCGATTGTTATGGTTTTTTGCCTTCTGGCCGGATGTCTCGAGGCACAGGATGGTTCGCCTGGGCCTGTTGTCGCACCGAGTGGGCGGGTGACTACCAGTGTTGCGTTTGATGGCCGTCTTCTGAACGGGGCAACCGGATGGTTCAACCGTTCCACGTCGCATTCCGGTCCCTCTCACATCACGATCGACCACGGTCAGCCACATGCTCGGGGGCGCACAATTTTTGGTGGGTTAGTACCGTTTGATCAAGTTTGGCGTCTGGGCGCAAACTGGGCAACCTCGTTGACAACCGATGTTAACGTACGGATTGGCGACCTCGAAGTGTCCCGCGGTGCCTATACTCTGTTCCTGCTTCCTCGTGAGGATGGTGCCGATCTGATTGTTAATCACCAAACCAGACAATGGGGTACGGATTACGATCCGACTTTGGACCTTGGGAGGACGGAACTGAGTCACAGGTCGCTCCCAGAAACAGCACAAAGCCTGATCGTGACTCTGGAACCGGTTGCTTCTCAAGGTCTTGGTAACCTTCCATCGGGGACACTTCGTATAGCTTGGGGGAACGCCGAGTTTACTGCAGAGTGGCGAGTCATCTGGCCATAAGGAGGACAAACGACATGAGAGTCTATTACGTTGTGATTATGCTAGTTTTGGCGATCGTGTTGGTCGGACATACGAGCGAGGTTGCTGCCCAATCGCAAGCGGCAGAGTATCGATTGGAACCGGCCTGGGCTCAGTTGCCTGCTGGCGTGGAGGCGTGGGGCCAAACCATTGGCGTTGAGATCGATCGAGAGGGGAATCTCTGGGTCTTTCATCGTTGTTTCGATTCCAACTGCATTGACCGCGACACGGTGGCGCCGATTCTTAAATACGATCGCACCGGTGCTCTTGTGGAAAGTTGGGGTGAGAACACCTTTATATGGCCGCACGGGTTTTTTCTCGATACTGGTGGGAATATCTGGACCACCGACGCGCGAGGCGAGAACGGCAAGGGCCATCAGGTGATCAAATTCAGTCCTGATGGACAAGTCTTGCTGACACTTGGGACAGCTGGGATCGCGGGCAATGGACGCGATACGTTTGACGGCCCAGCGGATGTCGTGGTCGGACCAGCCGGCAATATTTTCGTGGCGGATGGTCATGGAAATAATCGAGTCGTGAAGTTTTCAAAAGATGGCGAGTTTCTGAAGGAGTGGGGAGGACCCGGCACAGGGCCCGGTCAGTTCGACGAACCGCATTGCCTGGCATTCGATTCTCAAGGACGCTTGTTTGTGGGCGATCGTGTTAATGAACGAATTCAGATATTCGACCAAGATGGGACGTACATAGATGAGTGGCGGGGCATCATGGCGAGTGGCATCTACATTGCCGATGACGACACGGTGTATGTGGCAGACTACCAGTTGCGGAAAGGTATCGTCATCGCTCATGCGAACGACTTTAACGCGAGTGGTTTCATTCCAGAGGCGCAGGCTGAAGGTGTGACCGTGGATTCAGACGGGAATGTCTATGCCGGGGAAGTATTACCTCGCAACCTAAAGAAGTTTGTGAGGCGCCCATGAAGCTGACCCGCCGAGAATGGTTGCAATCGCTGCCGCTACTGGTCGCGACAGCTAGCGTACATGCGCAGGTGTCGGCAACGCCCCTGCGTGTCCTGGGGTTACATCAGGTGACGCTGGCCGTGTCGGATGTAGAGCGGTCACTAGAGTTTTATCAGGTGGTATTTGGAATGCCGATTCAGGCGCGCCTTGAGAATAAGGTCCTCCTTCGCATTGGAGAGGGGCCACACTTCTTAGCGCTAACTGAGGCAGGATCGACTCCAGCACGCATCGACCACTTTGGGATGGCGATAGAGAATTTTGATGCTGACAGGGTCGTCAACATGTTGACTGATGACCACGGACTATCAGAGTCCACTGGTCTTAAGGGACTCAGTGCTCACCCGCGGCGAGTGCGGGTGAGTACCAGAGGCGCCACAACCGAAATCCACATAGTTGATCCCAATGGACTCGTCATTGAATTAATGGACCCACGATATTGTGGTGGAGACGGCCGTATCGGCGATGAATGTGGAATCGCCGAGGGTCTCTCTTCGTCAGGGTCAATCGCTTTGCAAGGTTTGAGTCATTTAACAATTAATGTTCCTGATCCGGCAGTTACCAACGGGTTTTATAGAGGGATGTTCGGCGTCGATATTCAGGCGTTCCAAGCTACAGCTCCCTTACTTGGTGTTGGGCCGAATGCCCACTTTCTGATGTTCATCGGACTTGGCCGTGCTCCAACTGCGGCGATCAATCATGTGTGCTTGACACTCGAAGATTTCGATGTTGACCAGATTCAGACTGTGCTTGAAAGCCAAGGGCTTCGGGCACGAGATGAATCTAGACAAGCGGGTCCGCTACGCCATTGGATATCAATGCGGATGCCGAATCGGGGTGGTGCTCAAGAAGGGACACCGGAACTTTACTTTAGTGACCCCGATGGATTGTCGATTCAGTTGCAGGATGTCACTTACTGCGGTGGTGGTGGCTATTTGGGTGGCCAGTGTAGTTGAACAAGCCGATCGCTATTGGCCTGTTGGGACTGGTTGTGAACAGGATTAAAACGTGGTTGACGCCTCCCCGAGTGAATGTCACGATGCAGTTTCGCGGGGCGGATATACCTACCAGTTTTACTGGCCTAACTGGTTCAAGTATTCCATGGTAGAGAACAGTGAGGTGGTTGAGATGAAAACGTCATGGATGGTTGTAGTCGGTGTTTTGTCGCTCGTGCTGGCGACTCCAATCGCTGGAGAAGCCCAAACTTCTGGCGCTGCGCAAAGTTTTGTACATGTTGCGAATGGCTACCGTCTCGCTCCAAATATCACCTATATGAGGGCGAGCGGTGTAGATCTGAAACTCGATGTGTACCAGTTGAGAGACGCGCCTGGACCAAATCCTACCCTTGTCTATTTTCATGGAGGTGGATGGACTAACGGTAGCAAAGAATCATCAGCGCTCACATTCTTGCCGTATCTGGAAATGGGGTGGAACATTGTGAATGTCGGATACCGACTGGCCGATGTAGCCCATGCTCCAGCTGCGGTCGAAGATTGTCGGTGTGCGCTGCGATGGATTTATCGCAATGCCGAACAATTTAACTTCGATCTTAATCAGATCGTGGTGACGGGTAATTCGGCTGGTGGACATTTATCACTGACAACTGGCATGCTGCCGGAATCGGCGGGTATGGACCGACAATGTCCCGGTAATCGCAGACGGGCGTGGTCAACAGGCGAGACTTCGACGGAAGAACTGAAAGTGGCGGCGATAATTAATTGGTATGGCATCACCGATGTAGCAGATTCTCTTCACCGGAAACCCGGCCCGTCAGGGGCGTATACCGTGGCGTGGCTTGGGAGCTCAAATGACCGAGAGGATATTGCGCAGAGGGTCTCGCCTCTTACGTACGTCCGGCGAGGTTTGCCCCCGACACTGACGATTCATGGTGATGCAGACCCAATTGTTCCGTATGAACATGCTGTGCGTCTCCATGAAGCCCTTGATAACGTCGGAGTACCAAACGAACTTGTGACAGTGCCCTCCGGTGGGCATGGCGGCTTTACGATCGATGAAAATCTAAGAATTTATGCGGCTATTCGTAATTTTCTGAGTGCGCACGGGTTATCAATACCCGCAACGAACGAGTAGGACAGACCTGAACTGTCTGGGCCCCGACTGTGGATAGTTGCAGTTGGGTTCCACTAGTGTTTTTATTTGATACAGCGGTGTAATTGCCGAGAGAAATGCCGCGGTGGAGACGTAACTATGAAACGCTTGATGATTGTAGCTGCAGTTTTGTTACTCACCTCGCCGGTTCATGCCCAGCTGGAGCCTTCCAATGTTATGGGGGTTACCTACGGGCACGTGCACTTGAATGTCAGCGATATGGAGTTCCAGAAGAGGTTGTGGGTGGAGCATTTTGGTGGCGTACTTGTTGAAAGGGGCCCCCTTACCGCGATTCGCCTTCCCGGAATGTTAGTCGCGTTGAGTGACCGGGAAGCGACCAGCGGTTCCCGAGATACCGTGATGGATCATTTTGGATTTAAGGTTCGAGACATCGACGGTTTTTTGTCCAAGTGGCGCGCGGCCGGATTGCCGGTGATGTCGGAGTTTACGGGTGCCGAAGGATTCCCAAATGCCTACGTCATGGTGCCTGACGGTATAAGGGTCGAACTACAAGAGGACACCGAACTTCCTGTGGAGGTCGCCGCGTATCACATCCACTTTTTTACTCCTGAATACGAAGAATTACTCGATTGGTACATTGAAACGTTTAGCTTGGCTCGATTTAAACGTGGCACCATTGAGACAACGGCAAACGCTCCAGGCATGAATCTCAGTTTTGGGAATTCGGAGACTTCTCGAACTTCGACCAAGGGAACGGCTATTGACCACATTGGATTTGAGATTGATGACTTGGAGGCCTTTTGTCGCAAACTTGAATCAGAGGGCATAGAATTTGAAGTACCGTTTCGCGATGTCCCGAGTATCGGACTCAAGATAGCGTTTTTAGTTGATCCGGCTGGCGTTCGCGTCGAACTCACCGAAGGGTACGACGAATACTGAGACAGAGAAATAGTTCACGGTTTTTTTGGAGTCTTATGGGTTTCATGCGGTTCAGTCAACGAACGTTCTGGTTCGCGTGTGTTTGGGTGTGCACGCCGATGTGTTTCGTCTTGCTGTCTGGGCAGCAAGAGCGACCCGGTTTGCCGCCGGTGCCTCTACCTGATGGTCCACGAATTTACGAAACGGCTGAACACCCGCAAGTACGGGTCGTTATCGTAACCCGAGAGCTGTCTCATCCATGGGCAGTAGCATTTCTTTCAGAGCGCCATCTCCTAGTCACCGAGCGTGGCGGTCAACTTCGAGAAATTGTTGATGGCCGGCTTTTGCCTGACCCGGTTTTAGGTGTGCCTGATGTCCACGCGGTTGGCGTGGCAGGGTTAATGGATATTGTTCTTCATCCTCGTTATTCGGACAATCAGTTCGTCTATTTTACGTATACGAAGCCCGGTGCCCCAGGACTCCGAGTGGCGCTGGCTCGTGGACGTTTCAGCCAACACAGATTAACCGACGTTCGAGACATCTTTCTCTCGGACGTATTAGAAGGTAACGGCGCTGCAGCGTCTCGAGTTGTATTCGGACCGGATGGCATGCTCTATATGACGGTGGGCGGTGCGTTTGGTGTCGATTCTGGGGGGCCACGCGCCCAGGATCCTAATGACACCGTAGGAAAGATCGTCCGACTTCGTGATGATGGCAGTGTTCCGGAAGACAATCCATTTGTCGGGCAGTCGGGTCACCGACCCGAACTGTATTCGTTGGGCCACAGGAATCAGTTAGGGTTGACCGTGCATCCTGACACCGGTGAGATATGGGAACATGAGAATGGGCCTCTTGGTGGAGACGAGATCAATTTGATTCGCGCCGGTGCGAACTACGGATGGCCGACTGTGTCTTATAGTCGACAGTATTCTGGTCCTCGTGTGTCTACCCGACCCTGGCAAGAAGGTATGGTCCAGCCCGAAATCGTCTGGTTACCCTCTATCGCTCCATCTGGAATGACGTTCTATAGTGGCGATCGATTTCCAAACTGGAACGGCAGTTTGTTTGTTGGCGCACTGAGGACTGGTGGTATTCGGAACACCGGACATCTTGAGCGTATTGTATTTAATGAGGCGGGTGAGGAGAGATGGCGGGAATGGCTGCTGACCGACCTACGCCAACGCATTCGTGATGTTCGACAGGGTCCGGATGGTCTTCTCTATGTGTTGACCGACGCTGACGAAGCGGCCTTACTCAAACTTGAACCGGTTGACTAGTCGCTGATGTTTCCCTCTTGCGTTCGTGCGTAACTGAGAATCCCTTTTGTGCCGTAGTTGCCACGAGGGAAACTATTCGATGGAGAATTGCCCTCAACGGTGCACGGGCACTGGACCCCTAAAGACCAGTTAGTGCTACACCAGCTAGTTCGACAGTAGTTGATTCTTAAGCCAGTCGATGAGTACTGGTTCGAGATCCGGGTTGACGTCGAACATTGGTAGACCATGCTCGGTGCCACCATAGATTTTGGCCACCGATTTCGAATTCGGTGATCCTTCAACGGCTCCCCGGATCCTGTCTGCCACACCCTCGGTGATGGTATCTTCCGTGGCAGCAGCCCCAAAGACGGCGAGGCTGGTGGCGGTGGAGATGTGTGCAATTGCGTTGTCACTCGGCGGACCGGAGAGGAGCATGAGGGTTGTCACGGCCGACTTGCGACTTGCGAGGTCAGCTGTCAACATGGCGCCACAACTTGCACCGCCTACGCCAACACGAGAGCCATCCACTCCGTCTTTTTCGACAAGATAGTCAAATGCGATATCGACATCGCCACTGGATTTCATTAACAGGTTTGGGAACCCTCCACTCATGCCTTCTCCCTCACTGTCACCAAACCCGCGAAGATCCAGTGTTAATACATGGATGCCAGCCTCGACGAGTTGAGTGGTAATGCCTTGCCAGGATGTACGGTCCATATTGCATTGGTGGATTAAAAGCATTGCAGGACCGGGTCGACCAGGGGATGTGTAGGTTCCTTTCAAGGTGACACCATCGGACCCGTTGAGATCGACATCCATGGACTGAGCGATAGCGGGACCTGCGGCTACCGCGGTCAGAAGGAGCGTAAAGAAGAAGAGTTTAAAACTCATGAGTCCCTCCGTTTCATCATTGATTGTTCTTGTCTACGCAGAGTCTATCAATGTGTCATCGCATGGAGCACCACGTTAACACCGAGCGCGTAACCGTCAGGTGCAAATTGATCGAAAAATCCAGGGTCCTCGCCCTCACGTTCCCACGCATCTTGGATGTCGGTGTTGTGAGTCATGGCGACTAGGATGCGTCCGTATTGATCGATGATCGCGCGAAAATGAGGTTCGGCGCTGTCGGCCCCCCGTTCGGAGGTCGTTTGTCCCCCTGTGCTTCGCCAGAAGTGAATGTTCGAGATCTGTGGAATTTCCCAAATATTGAACATCGTTCTGAACAGTTCGTGGTCAAGCGGAAGGTCAATAATTGGATATTCGCCACGTGGCAGGACCTTGCCAATTTCACTGGACCACTGGTCCCAGGCTCGGCTACCCCAGAAGTCGTCGACCCATAGGAATCCCCCTTTTAACAGGTATGTTCTGAGTCTCTCGGCTTCTTGGGAACTGAGTTTCATTGTGCCTACGTCCGACGTCATCACGAATGGACATCCAAAAAGCGCGTCGTCTGAGATTGGGACTACCCAGTGATTAGGCTCACCTTCTTCGTCGAGATTCACCTGAGTCGATGTCAGTTCTGAAAAGCGAATCATGAAATTGATGTCGGCAAACGGATAGTCTGTCGACCAGCCGCGACCCGACCGGTCCCGCCGGTCGCTGGAGTACATCAAACGGCAGAAAGTGAACCCTTGGTCGAGGTGCCCGGCTGGTTTGAAGCGGGGAGGGACCCGTGGTCGTCCAAAGCCGCGACCCGACCATTGGCCGATGGCTGTCGATGACAGAGTAAGGATGGCGAGCCCCGCCACTCCGATTTTCGCGATCAGCCGATAGGTCACAGTTGTCCCGTTATGAACAAGAGGATTGGCGGACGCTGTATTGTCTCACGCTGACGGCCGTTCTGCACAGTAAGTCCAAGTTGTTGGTTACTAGATATGACGACTTGCACCCCCGACTCAAGCAGACTATGGTTTTTGAATTCAGAAGTCTCATGGGGGTGTCGATGACAGTGTGGTTTCGGATTGGTAAGGATGTGATGCTTTTCTGTGCGTTTGTGATACTGGCGGCTTGCGGTCAGCCTGAAGCTGACGCCGTGGACATCGCTCCACCCATAGTGACCCTGTCCCCGGACAATCCCGTTGCAGTTGCCGGTGGTCAAATCCGAGGCAGCCAAGCGGAAGCTAATCCAGACGTGATGGTCTTTAAAGGGTTACCGTTTGCAGCCGCACCGACCGGTGACCTCAGGTGGCGCGCGCCTGGTCCGGTCGAGGCATGGAGCGGGGTACGAGACGCGACGACAGCCGGGCCAATCTGTATCCAAGACGGCGGTGAAGATCTTACGCAGAGTGAGGATTGTCTTTTCCTAAATGTTTGGGCTCCTGCCGAGACCTCTGAGCTGCTTCCGGTAATGGTCTGGATTCATGGAGGAGGCTATACCGGTGGTTCCGGATCCACCTCTCTGTATGACGGCACGTCATTTGTGTCCCGTGACGTAGTCCTTGTGAGTATCAATTATCGACTGAATGTCTTTGGGTTCATGGCTCATCCGGCTTTGTCAGCTGAATCTGAGCATGACGCTTCTGGTAACTATGGACTCATGGATATGGTTGCTAGTCTGGAGTGGGTTCGCGATAACATCGCATCGTTCGGTGGTGATGCTGACCGAGTCACGATCTTTGGTGAATCAGCGGGTGCCGGTGCGGTCATGTCTCTCATGTTGATGCCGCAGGCGGACGGCCTTTTCCACCGGGCCATCGCCCAGAGCAATTGGGTTCACGGTTGGGACCGGCAGTTACGTGAGTCGGTTGGAGATTGGGATTCGGCTGAGGCTCAAGGCGTTCAGTTGACTGAAGCGCTTGGTGCCAGCGGGGAGACAGCACTCGCCGCTATACGGGCTGCCACAGCGGCGGAAGTCAAGGCAGCTGCCCAGACTGGGTCAGGTGATTACTTTGTCCGGACCGGCTACGTCTGGGCGCCCAATGTTGATGGTTGGACCATTCCAGAGGATCCACTGCTCATGTACGACGCCGGTAAACAGCACAACGTACCGCTTATTACCGGCATGAATGGCAACGAAGGTTCATTGATGACGCAGCAGATGCAGATCGGTGATGTCGATGCATTCGAATCTTACGTCCGGTCGGTGTATCCAAACATTGCGGAGATGGCACTTGAGCACTATCAGGCTACGTCTAACGAGTCAGCGCGTGCTGCCATTGATCATTTAATCCACGACATGTTTTTTGCCGGACCAGTCCGAACACAGGCGACGACACACGTCAAAGTGACGTCACCAGTCTGGCTCTATCACTTCACCCGTGTGCCTCCAACAGATTGGGGTGCAGGAATGGGGTCGCATCATGCGGCTGAACTCGTGTATGTATTCGGCACGATGACGCCACGGGGCACTTCGCCGGAAGAGGCACCACTCGGTCTCACTACGGAAGGTGACTGGACGGAAACTGACCGTCAACTTTCAGAGACAATGATGGATTACTGGGGCCAGTTTGCGGCGACCGGAAATCCTAACCGCGACGGGCTTCCGCAGTGGACGGAATTTGATGGACTCACCAACCATCATCTGGTGCTCGGTGACCAGGTGGGCGAGAACACTGGTTTGCACGATGCGGGAGCTAGACTCTTTACAGCATTTGAGAAAACTCGGCGCGGCGAGACGTAGGGTGGTGTTCTGGCCGTAGTGATGTCAGGAGGTCCATTTTGTCGAGACATGTCAAAGTTAGTGTCAACCGATGGCTTCGGTTTCATCTTGTTGCGACCGTCATGTTTTCTGCAGGCTGTGGAATGCCGAGCGACGCGACAACATCCGGGCAAGCGGCCCTTGTTTCGTGGAGGGTACGATGAGACGAGTAATCATATTAGGTGTGATCATTGTCGTTGGTGCATTGTCGATCGGGTTGAGGTCGAGTCAATCGTTGGAACAAGCAGCCTTGGACGCTGCACAGATTGAGCAAGTCAAAGACAATCTCTACGTGATCACGGGGTCAAGCCCAACCAATCGTGAGGCGTTTAGTGGTGGGAATACCGGTGTCTTTGTAACCGACCATGGTGTAACCGTTGTGGACACCAAACTTGCAGGATGGGGGGCGGTGATTCTCGACAGAATTCGGACGGTGACTGATGAACCGGTGGTCCGGATTATCAACACCCATACCCATGGGGATCACAACGGTAGTAACGGATTTTTCCCTGAAACGGTGGACATCGTTGCTCACGAGAATACGAAAGCCAACATGATGCGTATGGACACATTTCAGGGGGAAGATGAAAAGTTTCTGCCGAAGCAAACATATTCTGACCGATTAACGCTCGGGTCTGGCGACGATAGAATGGAACTCTATTACTTTGGACGTGGCCATACTGATGGCGACACCTTCATCGTTTACCCCGCACTTCGTGTCTTGCAAACGGGCGACATGTTTCCTTGGAGGGATGCCCCATTTCTTGATGGCAACAATGGTGGCAGTGGCGTTGAATTTCCACAGACCTTGGAACGAGTCCTTGCCAGTATCCAGAATGTTGATACGGTCGTTCCTGGGCACATCCCTGTGACGACGTGGAGCAGTCTTCGGGAGTATCAACAGTTCACGGCCGACCTGCTCGCGGCTGTGCAGTCCGCGATGGCGGCGGGCCAGTCTGCCGACGACGCTGTCGAGTCAATCGATCTGAGTTCGAAATATCCCGAGTATGCGACAAGTCGTCGAGAAGCCGCGATTCGGGCGATTTATGATGAACTCCAGTAAGGTGTCGTGTTTTTTTTGGGACTATATTGCAGCGAGGCGTGACACTAGTGTGTAGTGACGTTCGATTGAAGTAACTATGCGGTTGGTAGATAAGGGAAAGAACACAGGTGTAACGAGTTACGTCACCGAACTGATTGGAACGTTTTTTCTCGTTCTGACGATTGGACTCATGGCAGCGACGCAATCACCGTTGGCGCCCTTGGCAATAGGTGGCATGCTCACCGGCCTCGTGTACATGGGGAGGCACGTGTCCGGTGCTCACTATAATCCAGCGATTACATTGGCTATCTTTTTTCGGGGCAAGCTTGCTCCGAGTGAAGTGATGCCCTACGTCCTTTCACAGGTGCTGGGAGCTTTGTTGGCATCGGCAACAGTGTATTTGGCTACTGGAAGTACCTTTGCGCCGGTGCCGGCCGAGGGTTATGGCGTGTTAGCTGTGCTTCTGGTCGAAGTATTATTTACGTTTGCTCTCGCTCTAGTGATTCTCAATGTTGCGACCGTTGATTCCGTGTCGGACAATTCATATTACGGTCTCGCCATCGGCTTGACTGTCACCGCTGGTGCATTTGCAGCGGGACCCATTTCAGGTGGGGTGCTCAATCCTGCGGTGGGGATGGGACCGATCTTGCTGAATGTTGTCCTGAATGCTGGTTCGGCGAGTGCTCTTTGGTTTTATCTCGTTGGGCCGACAGTGGGCGCCACGGTGGCGGTGTTGGTCTTCAATGTACAGCACGGGTCGGAGTAATCATGCCAGTGAATCCGGAAGAATGTTCTTGGTTGCGCCGGAGGTGATGTAATGAAACGTAGTGTGCTTATCTCGTGCGTTGCTTTGTTGTGGGTGGTAGGCAACGTTCAGGCCCAGACCCTCGCGAACGAATGGACCGTTCCTCGAATGGCCGATGGTAAACCAAATTTACAAGGTTTTTGGACTAGTCAAACGTACACACCATTGGAACGCCCAGCACGATTCGCCGATCGAGAATTTCTCACAGACGAAGAGTTTGCCGAATTAATAGAAATCCTGACTGCTGACGGTGTTGATCCGCTTGGTGCACGACGTGCATTCACCGCGGACAATGATGATGAGCGAGAACAACGAACACAGCAGGCTGATCCGACTCACTATGACAACTCAACTTGGTTGAGAACGACCACCCCTAAGGCTCTCTCAAGTCGCCGGACGTCCCTCGTCGTTGATCCTGCCACTGGCAGGATTCCGCCATTGACTCCGGACGGGGAAGCGCGTGCCGAAGCACGTGCTCAGCTTCGAGGATTTGACAGTTATCAGAATAGACCGTACCAGGAACGGTGTCTTGTCTGGACCCATGAGGGACCGCCGATGGTACCGCCACCCTACAACGATCTCTATCAGATTTTTCAGGCTCCCGGTTATGTCGTGTTGTTTCCGGAACTAAGTAACAACTCGGTTCGGATTATTCCGACCGATGGGAGACCCCATATCTCAAACCGCATTCGACAGTGGCCGGGTGATTCTCGAGGGCGATGGGAAGGTGACACGTTGGTGGTTGAGACTACCAACTTTACTGACAAGACGGCTTTTCGGGGTTCGGGCAAGGGTCTCCATGTCATTGAACGATTCACACTGGTTAATGAAACTACCATGCTCTACGAGTTCACCGTCGAGGACAAAGCATCGTGGTCACAACCGTGGAGTGTTGAGCTCCCGATGGTGAAAACTGAAGGCCCCATGTACGAGTACACGTGTCACGAGAGAAACTACGGAATGGTCAATACACTACGTGGTGCTCGGCGGGTCGACAAGGAAATACCCTAAGGGTACTAGTCGGTGTCCGCGAGTACGACCGGTTTGCCATGAGGCGTATGTTGGTAGGCTGAGACCCACGCTTTCTTTCGATTCAGCAATGCTGGGGAGTCGCTAAGACCTTTTTTAGTGACAAGGCGTTCCAGTACGGTGACCCAGTGGTGGTAATACTGTGAACCATCATCAGGCTCGTCTTGAGCTTCGGTGGCCTTCAGTTCTTCAGCAAGCGCGGTTGCCCAGTCCTTCCAAGTGAAGTGACCCTGCGCTGAGAGTTTGACAGCCAGTGCAAAGGCCTGTGCCTGCCATGGTTCTGCAAAGACTGGACCCTCTTCATCTCGGGGTAGGGGCGGGAGGGCCTTAAGGTGTTCTTCATCGACTTTCTGTTCAGCCGGGTTCAAGGTAGTCCTTCCACAAGTTGATATAAATTGCATCACGTGCTGCCGCACGGTCGCCCCACAGTTCGTGGGCGGTGAATCGAACAGTGTAAACGTGCTGTGCGGTTCCCTAACCGCTGGCCGTTTACATCAGTATCCTGCAGTGTAAAGACACCGTGGATCAGGTGAATGCGGCCCGATTTACCTCGTGTGTAACGCGGTAATCTGGTATGACCTTTTGAATGCAGGTTCTTGACCCGGACGCGTTGGTCCATACCGTAACGCGGAGCGATGTCATCGTCGGGATTGTTGGCAGTGGTTGTTTCTGACCGTGATTCTGTTGCTGCCAGCAGTGTCGGTTGCGGTAGCAGCGGGTCAGCGTGTCCGCTGGCTAATTCAGCTTCTATGACGAGTTGGCTTCTGAGTAATCGGTTGAGACGGACTGTGAACCAGCGCTCATAGTAAGACATCCTGAGATAGTCAGCTGCTGGAATACTTTCAAGCTCGAATCGAAAACTGCCCCAATTGCGTCCTCGACCCCACCGACTGAGTGCGCGCTACCGAGAGCATAGACGCGGCCTTCCATGGTTCATGGAAGACGGGTTCGTTTGGATCAGCTTCAATGAAGCCCATGCCATGCATGCCACCCATATCGTGAACACTGTTCATCGATTACCTCCGGTTAATGCCACTCGGTGGATCGGAGAGGCTAGAATTGTTAACAGCTGAGAGGAGAATGCGATGAGAGGTCTTTGGGTGTGGTGTGTTGTGTTTTTGACATCAGGAATTGTCGGGGCCCAGTCGGTTGAACAACAGATTACCGAGGCGCTACTTCCGGCGCCCGAGTCCCTGAGACCGGACGCGACGATCATCACTCGTGATGCGCAAGGACGGCCAAGGGTTCTTCGGCAAGGTACGAATTCGTTAGTATGCGAACCAGATGGCCCCCGCCAAGGATTTGCTGTGGAGTGTTACCACAGAAGTTTTCAAGGAGTGATGGACTGGACGGCTGATCGTTTATTGGCTAATCCCAGAACCTTCGATGAGATGTTTGTCGACGGAGGACCGAACGTAGAGGTCAGTCCCGGGGCCATGCAGTATGCATTCGTAGGCCCGACCCGGGATCAGGCTAGCTTTAGCCTGTCGATTCATCTTCCTTTTGCAACGGCTGAATCAACTGGGCTTCCGACTGATGAACGATTTGAAGGGCCATGGTTGATGTGGGCTGGTACGTCAGCTGCCCACATCATGTTCGGTCCGATACCACCCGGACTTCCGTTTGATTACCCTGGACGGTAGACTTTCAGTCGTGCGAACTGGTTGGACATTCGGGGGCAGAAAAAATGTGCGAGAGAGCCAATGGTTGCCGTGTGGGCTGCTAGTCGGCTGGATTCTGTTTGGCATGTCCTCTGAACCACAGGCTGAGCAGGAGCCTCCCAGTGAACGCAATATCTCAGCGGGTATGCGGATCTATCACCAGAAAGCTGACTGTCAGGCTTGCCACGGATGGGCCGGTGATGGTCGCCGGATGAATAGCCAGATGCCGGATGGTGCAAACCTTCGGACGAGCCAGCTCAGCCGTGAACAATTGGTGTTTGTCATCAAGTGTGGTCTACCAGGACGTAATATGCCGGCTTTCGATCGACTTGCTTACAGTGACGACCGATGTCTCGGACGGACACGCGCGGACCTTCGGCGGATGGGGCTAGAGCTTTTCGATCCGGCTGCCACCCTGCAGCAGCGAGAAGTTGAGCGACTAGCGGACTTTCTCATTGCCAAGGTGATCGGCCAAGGGCCGATGGACCAAGCTAAATGCATCGAGTTCTGGGGCACAGACGTCGATGTATGCAGCGAGGTTCCTGACTAATCATCCAGTGCAAAAACGAACAGATAACTCGAATTTTCAAGTCCATCATAGTTGACTGGATGATGATGGCGCCCGCTGCTCTGCACTGCAATATACTGAGTTGGTCCAATCGCATACGTGACTGGAGCACCCTTGAGCGGCGTGCCAACGTTGAAACGCCACAGTTCCTGTAACGTCTCGTCATTGTACGCGACGACCCAACCATCCTGTAAGGCTGTGAACACGAGACCGCCCGCTGTACTGATGATCCCAGACCGCACTTCGATGTCAGTAACCGCTTTTGCGATGACTTCGTGACCGACTGCGTCAAATGCGGTCACCGCGCCGTAGTAGAGGTCGCTGGTGTATTCTCGCCGTTGGCTTGCTTCTCGATCGAGACCGCCGTCCGGAGACAACGAAGCCATTTCAGCACCGTTCTGAGAAAAGCACCCTTCAGTACCGACGCCATATGCAATCTTCTTGATCGGATTAAAGGCCAGTGGTTGATGGGCAACACCGCCGTGCCATGTTGGGCAGGCACGTTTCATTCGGTCCCGGTCTGTCCGCATAGCACGGGCTTCCGGGTTGTAAATTTGGACGTCGAGGTTGGGGTCGTAGTCGACAGGCTTTCCTGTAACAGGGTCAATGCCAGCCGTCCAGTTCAGGTCGTTCACATATTTTTCGGCTTTGATGAATTTACCGGTCGTCCGGTCGAGAGTGTAGAAGAACCCATTTCGTCCAAAGTGGGCCACGGCTTTTCTCATCTGGCCGTCAATTTCAATGTCATACAACATGTGAACACCAACTTCGTCGTAGTCCCATGAATCGTTCGGTGTGTACTGGAAATACCAGGCGGGTTCGCCTGTGTCGACATCTAGCGCTACGGCTGAGTTTGTGAAAAGGTTGTCGCCAGGGCGGAACTCTGCGTCGTACGCAGGCACTGGGTTCCCGGTCCCCACGATGTAGAGGTTGGTCTCAGGGTCGTACGACCCGGTTTGCCAAATGCCACCGCCACCGGTCTTCCAGGCATTGTGGTCGTCCTTCCATGTCTCACTGCCGGGTTGTCCAGGTTCAGGGACGACATACCAGCGCCAGAGTTCCTCACCGGTTTCCACATCTAGCGCCGCTACCCAACCGCGAGTTCCGCCATCACCGGCACCGTTCTGGACAATGACCTTCCCGTTAGCTACCAACGGGGCGGTGAGGAAGCGTTCCCGGGTACCGAACTCATTTGAGGTCGCGACTTCCACGTCCCAGATGATTTCTCCGTTTTCACGGTCGATGGCGATCACGCGGCCGTCCGGTAAGTTCGCCAAGACGCTTTCTTCCCACAGCGCAATTCCGCGACTGCGTGAGATGTTGCCTTCGTGGTCCACACCCGGGTCGGCAATCCACACGAACCGAGCATAGTCCTGGTTTCGGGCATCAATCTTGTACACGGTTCCCCATCCATCGGTGGTGTACATGAAGCCGTTGTCGATCAAGGGATTGACTTCTGATTCTGGACCGTTCTGGCCAACATCCTGCATCCCACCGAGCGCCAACGCCCAAGTCATGCGCAGATTTACGACGTTTTCTCGATTGATCTGCGTCAGTTTCGAATAGCGTAACGAACCATAATCGCCATTCATAAGGAGCCAGTTCTGAGGTTCATTCTGTGCGTTAATTAAGCGGTCTTCGTTTACGGTGAGCGAGTACTGGCCACCTAGGGTAACAACCCAACCTGCCGCAAAAACGACACAGGCGAGAATTATCGGTGCCGGCGATCCATAGCGCATAGTACGTTCCTTTCCGGGACCAAGAGTACGTGTAGTTTACTGTGTTTGGCCTCTAACGTACTGACATTGGTTCCGATAGATACGATCGCAACTCTCGGCGCCACCAATTGCCAGACCTGGCACGTTCATCGGGAGTCGTGAATCGATATTCGGAGATTGCCAGTCTGACAAACTGTGGTGGGCCGTCCGGAAAAGGGTTCTCAGCCAAGAGTCCAATTGTGGAGGGCGACTGGCGGAGGAGATGTTCAACCAGCGGGCCAAGCCAGTGTTGGTTGGCTACGGGTCAAGAGCTGCAAACCACATGAGCCAGTCAAGTCGTGGCATGTGTGGCTGCGCAAAATCAGGGCGTACACTTAGCGCTGCCGGTTTCCAACGAAATAGGTGCTCTCTCCACTGTTGGCCATTCTGAGTTCCCTCAATCACAACTTCGAGCCGTTCGGTCGTCATTGTGCGGAACAGGCCATAGCCATTAATTGAACGAATTGGTCGAACTAGGTTCGTGATGCGGGTGGACCAGTTTGGCTGCGGTCGGGTATATGTTGCTTCTCTCCAGATGGTGAGCGTGCTTATGCCGGCTACGATGATGGCGACAGATACTATTGCCACTCGCCACGACATCGGATCGTGTCGGTTTTTTGGACCGTTTGTTTGAGATGTCCCAATCATTCGCCGCGGAAGAAGATGTTGCAGATAGCCGTCGTCGAGGAGTGTCAGGTACAAAACAATCGTCAATAGATTGAAGAAGCCATAGTTACCTGTCAGCGCAACAACAAGTTGCAGAAGGCACAACAGTCCACATGCAAAGAGTCGAACCGAGCGAAACCTGACAGGGACGAAGATCAAGAACGGCACTAGAATTTCGACCCCAAACATGAAGATGACTGAAACTTGTTGAAACCAGTCCGGAAAGTGGTGGATGAACCAGCTGGTTCAGGCAGGGATCGGTTGCGTCTGATAGTGAAAAGTGAGTGCGGAGAGAGAACTCCACGTCTGGTCTCCACTTACCAGTTTGGTCACCCCTGAGAGAAACGTGACTCTGAAAGCCAACCCCAAGACGAGCCATCGCACTACGGCGGAGGGACGTGGTTCCAGCGCGACGCCTAATCGCCATCCTGTTGGAGCATAGAGAGAAGCAAGAAGTCCTGACTCAAGTAGTAAGGTGTCCCACTGAAACGAAAGAAACGTCTGCCCACCGACTGTCAGTGACAGGTAAAAGAGCCACAATGCAGCGAATGTAAAGATTGGCGTGATACCGATGATTGCGAGAATTGCCAGAGCAATACCGCCAAAGCAGAGGTAGTGCAGCATGGCGTCAGTAGCCGAGAACCAGAGCAATGTCGGGAGTAGGTAATACGCATCGCTCCCATAAAATTCCAGCCCTCGTTCCAAAAACTCATCAACTGGCAGTAGTCCATTGGTTCCGATTAGACCCAGGATTTGGACCGAGAGCGAACCAAAGGCTAGGAGATAGATAGCACCAAGTAGTCGTAGGAACAGTGCACGCGACAACTGAAATCGAAGGATATCGCTCATGCCGGCAGCGCCGCTGGCGCCGTTACGGGCTGAGTGTGGCCCGATTTATGGATCACGTGGTCCGGGGGCAGTAAAAAAAGTGGAAGGGTGTGTCCCTTTCAGGAATCGTCTTACGGCCGAAGTGGGAGGCCCCTCATTTCCTGAACCCGAGCACCAGCCAAAATACCATGTAGGCCGATGTTGCCTTCATGACAGGCGTATTCATAGAGAGGTCCATCTGTTCTACGCAGTGGCAGCATCGCAGTGTATGACTGTGTGTACACTGTTGGGTCCGTCACAGTAAATTCGTATCCGACTGTGTCGGTATCGATACGCCAGAAGCGTTCAATCAGATGCATGTTTGGCCCAGTCCCTCGGCTCTGTCCGCCTTGAAAGCTTGTGGTTTCGACGACAAGTGTGTCGTTTTCCCAGTGTCCACGTGAATCGCCCGCGTATTGCGGCAGGGTTCCGTGGGCTCGTCCATCCAGCGGAATGATCCGAGCGTTGTGGACCATTTCGTTTACGATCGCGACATACCCTGGGGCTTGCAGAATTTGGACGTTGTTGTTGTACGCGCCTGAGGTCATAGGAGGGCCCGAGTTGAATCCCATGATGCATCGATCAAAGAGACTCCGATTTTCGTATGAATCATATCGATGCTCAGAGCGGTAAGCACGTGCCTCGTCGTTCCGTCGGGCCGCTTCAGCAGTTCGCGGTGGGATGCGGCCATTTGGGGGATCGGTAATTAGAGATGTACGGTTGTCAGACGTAAGTGCCACCCCACGTTCGTACCAAAACTCATTATAAGAGAGCACCCCACCATCCGATCGTGGTTGGTATCCAGCAGTTGGGGCCCCGGTTTCTGGGTCGAAGAGGTCGCGATTTAGACGACTACGTTCCGACGCTTCGAAGGAAGCTGCTTCTTCTGCCGACAGGGTATCTTGACCCTCCAACGCTGCTGGTCGTTGAAGCGGTGTTAGGGTCCGGAAGGTGAAAATTCCTGAGATGTCTGGCTGGCCATCGGGCGTTTGTATGGAAGTGTTGTCTTGAGCGGCTACCGTTGGGGGCGCCAGCATCAAGACCAAAGCACATGCGACTAACTTGACGAAAACTTGACATTTCATGGTGACCATCCTTCCGTGCTCCATTAGGAAGCCCTACTGTCTGACGTACTTGGTGAGTCCACCTCCGGCAGCTGGTCGCGATGCGGGACCTTCCGCCACGAATACGTTGCCGTCTTCATCGACCGCGATACCTTCACCCGCGAGGCCTTGCAACACACGCCCATCGGCTGGGACATGTGGGGGAATAAAGCCGGTTACCCGGTCTTCCAATGCAACGGGGCGTTGCAACGGTGTCAAAGTCCTGAAGGTGAAAATTCCAGAGATGTCCGGCTGCCCGTCTGGCGTCAGCATCGGTGTGTCGCTGCCTGACTGAGTGGCAACTGGAAGTGGTGCCAGCACAACCATAACGAAGCTTAACGTGGCGGAAAGCGCGGTGCTGAGTCGACAGTTCATAAGGGTTGCCTCACCAGATTTAATGGCTAGAAGCTAGTTTATTCTAACGCCGGTTTGGAGTCGTTTCAACGATTTTGAAAAAATTGCTAAGGGGCCTATGCTTAGGCAAACGGCTTTCAGGTTGACGGTAAGTTCCTTCTTGAGTATTGGTTAGACGGTTTGACACTGTCCTCGCCGAGGGTTAATTGCGTTGTGAGCCTGCTGCCTGTGCTGGTATGGACAGCTAAGGTAACTATGGATTGCGGAATATTCTTGTCAATGCTCTGGCAACAGGTCGGAACCATTGAACGGTAACCGAGAGACGCCGGCGACCTCCACCAGGACGCTCTTTTTCTGAGCTCTGCAGCAGCCAACACCACAGTATGTGGCCGCGTCAGCGGCCGACCGGGTAACAGGAGTTATTAATTAGTGCGAGAGGGTCAATTGTCCTAGGTTACTGTGCATTTACGCCGATCCAGTTTGCACTTAGGCCGCCTCGATCCACAACTTCGCCTCGAAGATAGACATCCGAGATGCGCCGTGTATTCGTAATGTCGTCGAGTGGGTTTGCTTCGAGAACAACAAAGTCGGCACTCTTGCCACGTTCTAGGCTCCCGACGTCACTAAGACCCAATAAATCGGCAGAATTTCTAGTTGCAGCGACGATGACTTCGTGAGGAGTCATTCCAGCAGCCACCATATCCGCCATTTCAACGTGGGGTGCCCACGCGGAATTTCCATCGGTACCAAAAGCGATTTTAACGCCGGTTGAATTAAGCGTGGCTAGGTTGTTCGCTTGAATCGTAAACGCCGCTTGCGCAGCAACATTGTCCGTAGCTCTGGCCTGAAGTTCCTCGAGTTCTGCAGGCCTGATTGTGTTACTTAGCCAGGACAAGTCCTCTTTGACGCCTCGGTTCGGGAGATTTGGAACAAGCACTACGTTGGGGTGTTCTTGGAAGAGGGCGACGCCTTCTTCGTCGATCTCCATGTCTCTAATTCCATGTGCAAAAGCATCGACGCCAGCTCGGAGCAATCCCTTGGCATCGTCGAGGCTAAAAATATGGGCGGTGGCTCGAAGGCCATGCCGATGCGCTTCATCGATCACTGCCTCGTACAGTTCCGGTGTGAGTTTGTCGTACTGGCCGTTCCGATCGTCGACCCAGATCTTGACCAAGTCAACTTCAAGAGTTGCCAGTTCTTGAACCGCTTGGCGAGCTTCTTCTACTGTGTCGATCCAGTACGGGATTTCCGATCGACCAGGTTCTGGTCGAGTGATACCCCGTCCGGCGGTTCGATATCGTGCCGTGTTGGCCAAGACGGCGTTCCGGACTGCAAAAGGCATATCACCTGAATCTTGTCCCAAACTCATGACGACGCCAACGCCGTAGTAGGCCTTGTGTTGGAGGTCGTCGATTAGTTCGTCTCGCGTTCGGCGTAAGTGAACATGGGTGTCGATCAGCGCAGGGATGACGGTGTGGCCGCTCAAGTCAACGTGCTTAGCACCTTCGGGGACACTGATGTCGTTGCTTCGACCGATTTGAATCAAGCGAGTGTCTTTAACTACAAAGGTCGCATTTTCAATGGGGTTACTACCATCGCCAACGATGACTCGAGCTCCCTCATATACCGTTACATCAGATAGTTGTTCCGTAGGTTCCGGCGTGGTGCAGCCAGTAAAAGTAAGAAGTTGACCTAGGAATACCAAGCTCGCGACGGTGAGGATCGAGCCTGTGGACTTTCGAGACTGACGCGTACGCATAGATGCCTCCAACGAGATGACCGAAGAATCTACTGTGGCATGATATTAAGAGCGGCGCAATAGCAACCTGCCTGTGGGTAACCGACCGGCCGATACTTGCTCCGAATTGTGAAACAGTAGAGAATCCAGCGCGTGACTGGTAGCGAACCTACAACGTTTCGTCGACTAAGCGACGATATCGTCCGCACACTCAAACCGCCGGGAACTGTGTATTACTGCACACTAGGCGTCTTACTTGCGGTTCTGGCGTTTGGTGTCTATGCCTTTTACTACCAGGTTCAGACCGGTCTTGGCGTGGCCGGTTATCAACATTCTGTTCAGTGGGGTGTGTACATCACGAATTTCGTATTCTGGATCGGAATTACACACTCAGGCACGTTGATCTCAGCCGTGTTGTTTCTGTTTCGAGCGCCATGGCGAACAGGGGTTGCGCGCGCGTCAGAGGCGATGACGGTGTTTGCCATCATGATTGGCGGTCTGTTTCCGATTGTTCATTTAGGTCGGCCGTATTTCTTTTACTGGTTGATGCCATATGTCAATGAACGACAGTTGTATGTCAATTTTCGATCACCGTTGATCTGGGACTTCGTGGCTATCCTGACGTATCTCACGGTCAGTGTGACGTTTCTCTACATCGGACTTATTCCAGATATGGCAGAACTCCAACACCGGGTTCCTGGCTGGCGTCGGCGAGTTTATAAGATGTTGTCACTCGGCTGGGTTGGTTCAGATCGGCAATGGTTTCACTACATGAGCCTCTATGGTTTTCTGGCTGCCATCGCGATTCCATTGGCCGTGTCTGTGCATAGCATTGTTTCGTGGGACTTCGCGACGACTATTACGCCGGGTTGGCACAGCACCATCTTCGCGCCGTATTTTGTCGCTGGTGCCATTTTTTCTGGCGTCGCAATGATGATCACGTTATTGATCCCGCTGAAAACCGTGTTTGGTCTTGACGCCTACATGACCCGTCTGCACTTCGAGAATTTAGGAAAATTGCTGTTAACGATGTCTTTGATCATGGGCTATGCCTATGGCATGGAATTCTTCACAGCTTGGTACTCTGGCAATATATTTGAGCGGGACACATTTCTTGACCGCGTCATTGGTCAGTACGGACCGTTTACGTGGGTCATGCTCGCATGCAACGTGTTTATTCCTCTTCTGCTTTTTAGCAGGCGTATCCGGACCC